>Ga0257116_1000003_pt1 | contig 276370 bp, 269 predicted proteins | sample SI112_120mmetaG_FD_190150 | JGI IMG/M metagenome (GOLD analysis project Ga0257116, IMG submission 190150) | Marine microbial communities from Saanich Inlet, British Columbia, Canada - SI112_120m | ecosystem: Environmental > Aquatic > Marine > Inlet | place: Canada: British Columbia | collected...
CTTGCTAACAAGCTGCTTAGAGCGGACTCAAAACCAATGGATTGCTATACTAATATGATGTTGGAGGATACACTGAAAATGCAAACGGATAAATCACACGGAAGCCGCTCAAGCGCGGGACGTTAGGGCGTCAATCATAGGGAATAGCATGAAAAAGTTTATTCGTCCTGGGTTAATCCTAATTCTTGTGCTTTTTGCGTGTGATGAGCCTATTGAGATTGAATATGATTCTGATGAAGAGAGAATTGCAGATATTTGGCACTGGGTAAAAGCGGTGGGTGGTATTTCAGGTGAGGAATTTACACCTGAATCGACTGGCGAAGAATCAAGAATTGTATTCTCTCGCGACGGCTATTTATCATGGTATGATAATCCTTACTTTCCTTATAGAGTGAAGTATATGCTGGGGAGAGATGTAACAATCTTCAACACAGATACGGTACCTGTCGTGTATGTAGATACGCTAATTGCTTTCAAATACTCCTTTCTGAGCGATGATACGCTAATACTTGATGATAACTATTATGATGGATTCCAGCGTACATATGCAAGAAATTAGCACCCCAACAAAAGCCAATCTGCACTCTTTGGGCTACGTCCTGGCAGGCTGACTGAAAAATATGATTGAAATACTAAACATAAGGCAGTTTACCCTTAGATTTGTGCGGTCGAAGCCAGATGGCGCAAACCCAAGCACTTTTGAGTTGGGTACCCTATAAAACGTTAAGCATATTAAAATAAATTGTGCTCAATATTAAGGACGCCAAAATGAAAATAATAGTGGGCTTGCTTTTATTTATTGTTTTCGATGTGCTTGCTCAAGAAAGCGCAGACATACCTGATCTGGGGACAATTCAAATCCGTGAAATCGATGGAATGGAAATGGTCTATATACCCATCGGTAGCTTTAAAATGGGTAGTAGCAATAAACAGTTAGATGAAGCCATGCAAGAATGCCGAAAGATGTATGGCGGTGACAAGTACTGCCAGCGTCGCCAGTATAATCACGAATTGCCACAACACGAGGTCCTTGTAGACGCATTCTGGATAGACAAAACCGAAGTATCAAATGCTCAGTTTTGCAAATTTCTTAATGCAAAAGGAAACCAAAGTGAGGCAGGCATCGCCTGGCTTGAACCGGGTGCCGGTCATAGAGGCGTAGTTTACGGTTATATCGATGAGATCAATGGAATGTTCACCCCAAAAACCGGCTATGAAAACTATCCGGTTATTGAAGTGTCCTGGTATGGTGCAGCCGCATATAGCAAGTGGGTTGGAGGTAGATTGCCGACAGAAGCTGAATGGGAGTATGCGGCCAGAGGACCGGCAAGTTCAATTTATCCCTGGGGTAATGAATTTAACGGACGGAATGTGAATTATCGTGATTCGAGTTTTACCTTTGATAATCAAGGAAAAGATACAGCCTTTAATGATGGTTATACCAGGTGGGCGCCGGTTGGAAGTTTCCCCAATGGGGCCAGCTGGTGTGGTGCTTTAGATATGGTTGGAAATGTTCACGAGTGGGTTGGTGATTGGTGGGCTCAGGACTATTATGCAATCTCCCCTGCAAAGAATCCACAAGGTCCTAATATTGGAACATTGAAAATCGGGAGAGGTGGATCGTGGTATGACCCAAACTGGCACGTTCGTACAGCCTATCGCAAGGGCTTATCACCTTCTTCCGTACGTATGCATTGGATTGGTTTTCGGTGTGTCATCCCAGGTAAATAAAGTATGCCTAACCCCGACAGGCCCGCTGGTCGTAGTTCCCCAGGAACGTAGACTGGCAAGCTTAGAGCGGTAGGTGCACGAGATTAATAGAAGATATAGGTGTGAAATATGAAAAAGAATATCGCTAGTCAGTTAGGTTTTTGGGCCTCAGTCTATTGGGCTATTCTTGGAGTGTCATATCTCTTCGTGCTGATTTATGCCATTGCAAGTGATGGCTTGGTACCGCCTTCTCAATTCGTGCAGTTGGCCAGTGGTATTATCACGTTTCTCACTGTACCGGGGCTGGTCATTCTATTTATTGCTATCCGTTTTGTAAATGAGGAAAAAAACAAGGTGCTGGGGTCGGTGGGTGTCAGTTTTATCATTTTGTTTGCCGCCACCGTGAGTATCAATCGGTTTGTTCAGCTTACTGTGGTCCAGCAAAGTCTGCCAGATTTACCTGCTGATTTGACACGCTTTTTACCCTATGCCGATGGCTCAGTGATGTTAGCCCTGGAAGTTTTAGGTTGGGGCATTTTCTCTTCACTGGCAGCAGCCTTTGTGGCGCCTCTTTTTTCCGCTTCATTACTCAATAATTCAATCCGTTGGCTGTTCATTTCCTACGCCGTTCTCTCATTCCTGAGCGCTTTTAGTTTTGTGACCACAATTTTCATCCCCACCGGCCCAATCGCCTGGGGTCCGATTAGTTTGGCGCTAGCTATTCTATTGGCTGTTTATTTTCATAATATAAATAAGCAAGTAACTTGATGGAGAGCTGACTCTCTCGAGGGGAAGTACAAAATGAAGTGGATAGATGCACTTATTGAACAAAGCAAGCCTGCTTCGGGAAGATCCAGAATTGAATAAACTGAAATCAATACTAATATTTTTTATGGTAATCGTCTCTCTAAATGGTATAGACTGCTTTTCTCAGACTGAACGAGATACAATTTCCGTTCGAAGGTTGCCACTTATTGGACCATTATACAAGCTGGGAGATACTCGAATAGATGAACGAGAATTGTTGCGAACCCTCTCAACTAGTGAGCTTTCCTCTATGCATGCTGTTAATTATCGAAGCAATAAGAAAGAATATTACCTGTACTCTGCCAAGATGGCAGGTGGGTTTGTGGTAGGGTTCTCGGCCAGCATCCTAATTGGAGAAAAAACTAACGAAACTGTTGGCATCGCGTTGTTCACGGGGACATTTAGCTACTCCTTATATAGCTACTTTCAAATGTTACAAAGTCTATTTGATATGAATAGGGAGCTGGACACAGCTATACAAAAATACAATCAAAGTATTCTAGAAACAGAGACATTAGATTCTAAACTGGGAATAGGTAAAAAATAAATGATCATCCCGCCAATAAAGGCCTGGCTATGACCTTTAAGATACACCCTGGTAATGCAACTCGTCCGCGTCGTGAGATGAAGGGCTTAGCTATGGCGGTCATGCTGGTGTCTGTATTGCTTTCATGTTCACACGAGGCACCAATTACCGTCCCCCTGTATTCTGCTCGACTGGAACCACCTGAACTTTCCAGCAAGTCTCGTGGGGTTTCCCCGGGATTTACCATAAATCGCCCCAATGAAATTGTCATCATCCCTGATGGTATTGCTGATCCACCCACATTTAACAATCCAAAATTGCGAACTGGAAAACCATCTCTCCGTCTTTCACCTCATTTGGGGGTGGCTGTCTTGAAGCGGTTTGAACTATCATATGGTATTTATAGTGGATTTATGTTGCGGTCTCAATTATTCGGCGAAGGGCGTGAAGCATCAACTGTTGGTAATAAAAGCATGACCCTGTCAGTTGGATACAACTTTACTTCGAATTCTCGTGAACTCACCAAGTCCGATCGGCCTGGTTCAGATCAAATAGTAGCCGAATATGATTGGCGCTTGAACTCCCTGCGGTCAAACCTCCTCTTCGGTTATAGATTTCATAGAAGTGTGCTGTACTATTGTGGTGCGTTCTATGAGTCATTTTCCTTGAGTGGTCACTTAGATCAGTATGCTTATCCAGATATAATAGAAAACGATCAGAAGTATGTTTTCAATGGCCAGGGGGTTAAGCAAGGGCTAGGCATGGGGGTTGAGTTTTTGTTTGATGCCAAAGTTGCGGAACAATCAATTATTTATACACTTCAGGTTTCTGAGATTTCATGGGGTAGTTTATCAACTGATACCATTCTTAACCATAGCCTGACTGTTAAGTATTACTTTTAAGCGTGCCGGTCTGCTCAGGCTCAGAGCGGTGTTAATTAAGATAGGTCCTTTTACTAGGGGAGAAGCATGAGCAAGCTAAGGAAACAATCCATCATTATCGGCATACTGATTATTTGCAGCTTCGTCTTTGGAGTTCTTAGTATTGAACCATCGATTGATAGTGATGAATATCTTGGCACAGTGGCAGACAACATTTCAACTGTGAAAATAGCTCTGGTTTCACAACTACTCCTGGCGTTTACATACATCACTATCGCAATCATGATCTTCAATGTGATCGTCAAATTTGATACGGAGATATCTTATGGATATCTGGTCTTTAAGTCTGTGGCCCAGGTGTTCAATATTTTCGGTACTATATTAATAATCGCGTTCATAGCCTTGAGCAAAGAGTATGGTGAGGGTAGTTCGGAAAATTTCTCGATGTACGTACTCATTGGCGAAATACTGAAGAGTACCAGAGATTATGCAAACCATGTCGTTATGATTCTCCTTAATAACATCGCTGTTTTCATTTTTTCTTTCATCGCTTTTCAATATAAAATTATCCCGAGATGGATATCATTACTGGGTTTCTTGGGAGCCTTCGTATCGGGAATTGCAAGTCTTCTCGTCCTTTTTGATTCCATGGATGTCTTGACAAGTGAATACCTCTTGCTGAATGTCCCCATAGCACTTCAAGATCTTATACTAGCCTTTTTCCTGATCTTCTTTGGTTTCAACGACAGTAAATTGGGGCTGCATGAAAAGAGTAGCTAACCCAGGCCCGTCTACTTTGCTTTAGATATTAATTAGTATCTACATTATGTTAAATCGAACTTAAAATTATGCTTGAGGATATGATGGATTTTTATGATTTGGTGAAGCATCGAGAAAGTGTCAGAGATTATGATCCCGCCAGGACTATTGACGGGGTTGTTTTAAATCGAATCTTGAATGCCGGCAGATTAGCCCCGTCCGCATCCAACAGGCAACCCTGGACCTTTTTGCTAGTTTCATCGCCGGAGAAACTCGCAGAAATACGACCCTGCTATCGGCAACCATGGTTTCAAAATGCCCCTCATGTCCTGATAATTGTTGGGGACAAATCAAGGTCCTGGGTCCGATCGTATGATGGCTATAATTCAATTGAAACCGATTTAGCAATCGTCATGGATCATATCATTTTGGCAGCAGAATATGAAAATGTAGGTACCTGTTGGATTGAAGCATATGACCCAACAATGCTGTCTGAGGCAATTTCACTCAAAGAAAATGAAGTGGTCTATTCGATCACGCCTTTAGGATATCAAAATAAAGGCTATAAAAAACTGGCTAACAAACAGCGGAAACCCTTAGAAGACATCCTGAAAATAATTTAGTGTATTTTAACCTGCAGGCCGAGTGAACCCTATTGGACCAGAAACAGTCGCTATTGCGTAGAAAAACAACACCCTTATGTATGCATGTGAACTGCTAGAAGTATTAGACAGAAAGCGAGACCGCTTTGAGTAAAATAGTCGTTCTGGGCTGTGGGGCTGTGGGTAAGCACATGGCTATTGATCTAAGTAAGCATCCTGGCTACGAAGTCATCTCGGTGGATGTCAACCAGGCGGTCCTGGAAAGTCTGGCAAAAGAACATCCCATCCAGATCCGTGTAGAAGACCTCTCCACCGCAGAGGGCGTCACACGCGCCGTTGCAGATGCGGACATCGTTATCGGTGCAGTGCCTTACTCCATCGGATACGCCATGCTCGAAACGGTCATTCGCGCCGGTAAAAATATCGTAGACATCTCGTATTTCCAGGAGGACCCCTTCGGGCTGGACGATCTGGCGCAGGCTAATGGAGTCACCGCTGTGGTGGACTGCGGGGTTGTTCCAGGCATGGCCAACATCATTCTGGGATATCACACAAGCAAAATGAAAGTTAATCGTTATGAATGCTACGTTGGTGGTATTCCAAAGTCGAGGAAGGTACCTTTTGAGTATAAATCGCCTTTCCCCGTCCTGGAGGTGCTAGAGGAGTATACTGAAACCAGCCGGATGGTTGAGAATGGAGAGGTGGTCGTAAAACCGATGCTCTCTGAAACCATGACCATTGATATCGATAAGATCGGCACCCTGGCCTGTCTCAACTCTGATGGACTCAGAACACTGATACGCACAATGGATATACCCAACATGTTTGAGAAGACCCTGCGCTATCCCGGACACGTAGATCAAATGCGCATTTTCATGGAGTCTGGATTCTTCAACATGAACCCCCTTCAGGTGAAGGGTGGTTCGGTACGGCCGATCGATGTGACATCGGCATTGCTTGTCCCGCTTTGGAAATACGAGCCTGGCGAGGCTGATCTCACCGTCATGAAATTGATACTTTCTGGTGTAGAGGCCGGGAAACGGGTGACATTCACATACAACATGTATGATGAATACGATCCCACGACAGACACGCTTTCAATGGCAAAGACCACGGGGTATACCTGTACTGCAGTTACCCGATTAGTGCTTGAAGGTAATTATTCTCGAAAAGGGATCAGTCCTCCCGAGTTCGTAGGTGCCGAGGCGGGGTGCTGGAAGCGCGTTGAGCATTATTTAAAAGAGCGGGGGGTTCAATGCACCCTGGAAACGTCATGATTCACAAGGGGCAATTGATATGGATCAGCTGATAAAATGGCTGCTCGAAGGTGATGTAGCTATTCAGTATCAAGTACACCGTGATTTACTGGGCATCGAAAAACCAGCCCTTCAGAATCGTATAGCAACTGAAGGCTGGGGCGCCAAATTCCTGGAATGTCGAAAGCGTCAAGGACATTGGGGTCAACGTTTCTATCAGCCCAAATGGATTTCTACGCATTACACGATTCTGGACTTGAAAAACCTGTGTATATCTCCAAACAATCATCTGATACGAGCATCAATTTCACAGGTTTTAGAGACCCTCAAAGGATCAGATGGTGGGATATCTCCATTTGGAGCTGAGCAGAAGTGTGATGTTTGTGTGAATGGGATGTTTTTGAATTATGCCAGCTATTTTGGGATGACAGCAGCGGCTTTGAAATCTATCATCGATTTCTTGCTCACAGAACATATGCAAGATGGTGGATTCAACTGCAACTCCAATTTCAAGGGAGCAACACATAGTTCAGTCCATTCAAGCATTTCTGTTCTAGAAGGCATCAGAGAATACTCCAACAGTGGCTATAGCTATCGGCTGGAAGAACTTCAGGAGGTAGAGCGAGATTGTGTTGAGTTTTTATTGAAGCATAAACTGTTTCGATCACATCGAACCGGTGAAATAATTGACCGGAAAATGTTAATGCTGTCTTACCCCTCCCGCTGGAAGTATGATATTTTGAGGGCGCTTGATTATTTACAAGCTGCTGGAATTAGCTATGATCCCAGAATGCAGGATGCACTTGATATTTTAGAAAAGAAGCGGTTACGGAATGGTCGCTGGCCGGTACAATCAAAACATCCCGGACAAACTCACTTTGACATGGAGAAAACAGGCCAGGCCAGTCGCTGGAATACTTTAAGAGCCTTGCGGGTGCTGAAGCACTTCGATCAAAAATGAGTCTGGCGACGGCTTAAAGCGGACCCTGTTTCGGACTACTCTTTGAGCTCTTCTCCTGTAGCGCTTTCCTGAATATTCTCTTCCGGTGGCACCACCCTGGCAACTGGATATCTAATGATAGTTTGGTATTTATCCGGATTCCCCTTGCCAAACATACCCGGACCCTTCAGGTACTCTTCTTCATGTGGACCCACGATTTCATAGCCACTCTCGGTGATGAACTGATGTAATTTCTCAACCGTGGGGTTTTCGGTGGCATAGGATCCAATGTGTAGAATCTCTGCGACCTCTCCATATTCCCAGGTTTCCAGTTTGAGTTCAGGATATTTACTTAAAATCTCGTCAGGTATTTCAATAACGCTCTCAGCTACAGGCATGCCGTAAATACCCAGCCATTGATCCTTGGGTGTATCAGCTGGCTTGGGCCAACGCGCCCGGGGAGCTGTCATGTCCATATCATGATCTTTTTTTAGCTTGAAGAAAGTCGAGAATAAGGCACCAAAAGCATTGCCCACGGTTTCATTGGGATCGCCCACTGCCTCGTAGACCAACATTTTCTGCGCTACCTTTTCGCTGATTTCTGGGGTGGTTAAATGTTCATATTCCTGGAAGTTTTTACCACAACCCACTAAAAAGATGACGGCAAGAAATAACGATAATTTAATTCTCATGATTTTCCTCTGTGGTTTTACTTCGTTTATCTATTTCCACGATGGTTGAGATCTTTGTTCTTTATATAGATGAGCTTGAAACGTCCTGTGGGGCTTTCACGCATATCAATATCAAACCTATCCGTTGATTTAATAAGCGGGGTAAGCTTTATAAAGCCATAATTTCTGGAGTCAAAGTTGGGTTGTTTCTTCTGCAACAAATTTCCCACATCACCCAGAAATGCCCAACCATCATCGTCAGCCAGGTCAGAGACGGTGGACGAGATCAAGCGGATGACTCTTGGCGTAACCTTATCAATGTTCTTGGCTTTGGGCTGTTTGTCCTTGGTGGTTTCTGATTCGTTTTCATCAGCCAGGTTTTTCAGGATTTCAATATAGATAAAGCGATCACAGGCTACGATAAAGGGTTGGGGCGTTTTCTTTTCACCAATACCAAAGACCTTCATACCGGCTTCCCTGAGTCGCGTGGCCAATCGCGTAAAATCACTGTCGCTGGAAACCAGACAAAAGCCATTCACCTTCTCTGAATAAAGAATGTCCATGGCATCAATAATCATGGCGGAATCGGTGGCATTTTTACCTGTGGTATAGCCATACTGCTGAATGGGGGTGATAGCATTTTCCAGCAGGAGGTTCTTCCATTTCGAGAGATTCGGTTTGGTCCAATCGCCATAAATTCGTTTTATGGTGGGATTACCATACTTGGCAATTTCTTCCATCATCTCTTTTACATGGGCAGATGGGATGTTATCACCATCGATTAAAACTGCGATATTTAAATCCATAACGCACCTCCAGTCAGGTCTTGGCTCTGTTAAAACGATCGGAAACGTCCGATATTAATCAGATAAACGAGAAATAGACACATTAAATCAATTTTTCAGTCTGCACATAAGGCAGCTCAATGTCCTGGGAGAGCCGGCCCCTGAGATGTCACACTGAGCTTGTTTGGCAAGCCTAAGCCACCACACTTCTCCTCGCCTTTCAAAAGCTAGGCCTGCATGACATATTCATCTTTTAAGGGATAGATTTCATTCTCCCAAACCCTCATAAAACGTGCCTTGTCAGCGGCTGGCTTTTTTATCATCCTTGAACAGAATCGCATTTGATTCCTCGTGCTGCTTGCTTTGGAATACAACTGCAGGGCGTGCTTGGAAAAATCCCTCACCATGAAGTCAAAAATTTGATCGATTGTATCATCTTCAACAGCATAGATTCTGGCGTTTTCCAGTACAAGCTGGCCATAAACAACCAGCGTAAACAGCTCACCCAGGGCCATGAGGAAATCAATGTCTTTGCCTTGTTGTTCATCCGGCCTGGCTAGCATAAGTAGGGTTTTCAGTAAACGAATTTGTTTTTTGAAAATCTTCACGTTGGGAAGTTGAACCGGTCCATAAACTTTACGGTAATCGTGGAAACGAATTTTTCCAAGACCTCGGGCGGGACCCTGGTCGAACAGAAAATCATCGTTTGTGGCCTGGGATTGTTGTTCAACTGCGGGATAGGCCTGCGGCTTGAAAAAATAGTTCGCCATAAACTTGAGAATGAGAGCAATGTTTACATGCACAGTGCCTTCCAATTTGGGAAGCGCCCTGATATCTCGTGTCACCATATCAAAAAAAGTGTCTTTCTCAAATCCTTTGGCTGCAATCACATCCCAAAGCAGGTCAACAACAGCTTCGCCTTGTGTTGTCACTTTCATTTTGACCACTGGATTATACAAAAGGTATCTTTTGTCATCGCTGGACGCCACACGCATATAGTCAGCAGCTCGTAATGCCACCAGTTTCATGGCTACCAACCGCGCATAAGCATCCACAAACATCTGCTTCACATGGGAAAAGTCGGTGACATACATGTTATAAAGCTCACGGTGTGAAGCATGATTGATAGCTTCATAGAAAGCATGGGTAGACATACCGATAGAAGCCCAGCCCAAATTGTACTTCCCGATATTGACTGTATTCAGAACGGCGTTCCAGGCCTCCTGGCCCTTATGGAGAATGTCCCCCTCGTCAATTGGATACTCACTTAGCTCATACTCCGCGACATAGTTCTGGCTGTTCACCACATTTTTTACGCAGGTATACTTTTCATGCTGATAATTCGCCACAAAAACTACATAATCACCGGAATCTGACATCTTACCAAATGTGGACACCATCTTGGCTATATTTCCATTGCCGATATAGTATTTGGACCCATTCGCCAGATAATTCCCGTTTGTCTGGGGAGTCAAAGACATGCCAGTCGAATATATATCGGCTCCATGCTCTTTTTCAGACAGACCAAAGGCGAACACCTCTCCGTCTTTGAGCAAAGCGGCTGCCTGCTGTTTCAGTGCTGCATTCTTGCTCATCCAGATGGGACCCAGTCCCAGGATGCTCACTTGCCAGGTATACCAGTAGGCCAGGCCATAGAAACCAAGAATTTCATTGAAGTGGGCAATACGCCAGGTGTCCCAGCGACAATTTTCGCCACCAAGCCCCTGGGGTGTGAGCAGGGCTGAAAATATTTCCTCTTTCTTTATGAACTCAAGAAAGTCAGCATACCATCTTTTCTGGCGATCGTCATCTGTGACACGATCCAGGCCCTTGTCTTCAAAAAATTGAATTGTTTTTTCTATGATCTTCTGAAAATGTGGATCGTTATGTTCAACAGTATATTTTGTTGGATTGAGTAGCACGTTTCCCCCTAAGAAATGTAGCTGCTTTTGTCAGAATGTCCTCGGTTCGACTATAATCAAACCAGGCCAAGATACATCATGCCCTTGATTGGTGCTAGATAATTGGAGGTCTATCGGGTATTTGGCTGCTCAGATAACTACTTGGTCTGGACACTAAATGTTATTAAAAACTCATCATAGATGGTTTTATCACCCAGGCCATCGAAAAACTTGTTCGATTTATAGCGAATATTGTATTTGGTCCGATCAACAATGATTTGCCCGGAAGCATAAGCCCTTGATTTTTTCAATTCTACATAGGCATCAAAGTCTAGAGCGTGAGTGATACCTTTGAGGGTCAAATCCCCCTTGAAATGATAGTTTGGTTCGCCGGCTTTTGCACCTTTAATGGGAGTGGCTATCTTAAAATCAAAGACCGCTTTCGGGTAAAAGTTCACACCAAAAAAGTCATCCTTTTTAAGGTGTTGCTCTAATTTTTTGTTCCATTTTTTATCTTTGATATCCAAAACTTTGATGCTGGTCATGTCAAAGACAAAACGACCACTTATGATCTCACCTTTTTCAATGGTCACGTCGCCATTTATTAGATCAAGACTACCACTATGCTGACCGGTCACCTTTTTACCCAACCATTCCACAGTACTTTTCTTTACATCAATTGAAGTGCTGGCGAAAGCTGAAAGTGACAGGAGGAGGGTTGTAAGGCCTACTGATATATTTTTTGTGGATTTGTTCATTGGTTGTATTCCGTGGTTTGGGTTTTTATCAGGCACCCGACTGAAGTCGGGTGTTAGGGTGATGATAAGGTCTTAATCCTTAACGGGGGTGGCCATGCCCTTGAAGTCTGCCAGGATTTGGGCACCGTGGGTGGTGACATCTACATTTTCATAGATTTTTATTAGAATGCCGGCTGCATTAATGAGATAGGTTTTTCTGGAGGGAAAGAAGATACCGCCGGCCCCATAGGCCTTGGATACTGATTTGTCTGAATCACTAAGCAGGGAAAAGGGGATATCATACTTCTCGGCAAATTTTTTATGGCTTTGCTTGTCATCATAGCTCACGCCAAAAACCTTGATACCATTCTTTGTAAACTGTTCAAAATCATCCCTAATGGAACAAGCCTCCTTGGTACAACCCGGTGTGTCATCTTTGGGATAAAAATAGACCACGACCTGCTGTCCCCTGTATTCAGAAAGCGAGTGAGCTTTTCCATCTTGGTCAAGCATATTAAAATCAGGGGCTGCTTCACCTACAGAGGCTCCCAGGGCACTCAGGCTTAATCCAAAGAGTGTTATTCCTGCGATAAGTACTACATTCATTTATATAAATCCTTTAACATGTATAATTGCTAACTCTTGATGTCAAAACAATGCTTTCGATTGTGTCACACTTCGATTTTAATGCAATGGTTTGGATATTGTTCCAAACCCAGCTACACAAACCTGCTTGTGGTTTCTACTAAAAGTGATGCACATAAATCAGTTCAGAAGTATCAAACCCCAGGTCCTTAGACTTACCTACAAAGTCATCCAGGATATCCTGATCCACCTCTGTTGTCCTGGCAAGCAACCAGAGACGGGAGGTATTGGATCCACAGACATAGGCATATTGGTAATCCGGGTCCAACTCAAAGATGGCGTAGGATCCAGGAAAGGGAGGGACAATAGACACCTTGAAGTGACCAATGTTTTCTGGCCCTGCAAAAGATGCTTTACCTTCCACTTCCTGCCACTCACTCTGCCGGGTCATATAACCTCGATGCTTTACAGCAAAACCGCCATCCTGATTCAGGGAGTATTCAGCGGTAACCGCTTTAAGACCACGTTCAGATCGGTGATCCAGGCGTGCGATTTCATACCACTTGCCCATATATCGATCTACTTCAAAATTTGAAACGGGATTGACCCCCTCGGGTATTTTCACGCAGCTGCTCACAAAAACAATGGACATCAACGCTACAAATAATTTTTGCATTGAAAGATTCCCTTTATCCCTGATTAATTTTGCGTCCCAGATATACCTGACCTACTTTCATCCCACCAATCTCAGCTACCCCGGGGAGATGTGCCCACTGTTCAAATTTATATTTCTTTAGCAGGTGAATACTGGCAGCATTGTTTTCCAAGAGAATGGCAAAGATAGTATTTATTTCAAGGCTGGGACACATTCTGATACAGGTTTCCAATAGCTCTGAGGCCACTCCCTGATTGTGGTGTTCATAATCAACAAAATAACTCACCTCTGCTGTTGACTGCAATGCAGAACGACCTGGTCTGTAGGCGCTGAGATGTAAATATCCCAATATACTGCCATCAGATTCAGCGACGATGATTGGATATTTCTCGCTGGGATGGTCATCAAACCAGGCTTGTCTATCCTCTACGGCAACCAATTCAAGGGCGGCTGTGGCTTGGGCTGAAATCGCCTGATTGTAGATGTTGACAATGGCTGGCAGGTCTATACGCTCAGCGATCCTAATTTTCATTAGTCATCCCACTCCTGATTTTGAATAACAACTCGGTACCCATCTATATCGACGAATGTTTTTCCCCGTTTATCCCAATATGAATTATTGGCCTTTACCTCTATAAAGCCTGAGGTCAGCATATTTGAACAACATTTCTGCCACTTCGCTATGTCAGGCATATAAAAAATGATGAGGTTGTCAGGATGAGAAGGGAATGGGACGTCAGCGCCTTTGTGCTGAGTAAATTCAAAATGATACAGGTGTTGAGGATGGCCTATCATGATACCATCAACTCCATCATGGTTCTCAAACGATGCTATTTTCTCATAACCCAGACCATCCACATACATTTGGCTAATGGTCTTCAGGTCACTCGTGGGTTTGGCAATCCTGATTTTTGTATCTCGTGCAGGCATCTATTTCCCATCCAGAAGCGCTAGCGTTTCAGCGGTAGTTTTTACCACACAAAATTCTCCATTTAAACTGGCCAGATTCACCCGGTGCATCTCTTCAGCAGTGATGTGGGCACCCATGGTATCTGTACGCTCAAAGGTTGCTGTGGCATCGGAAACCAGGGTCACGTCAAAACCCAGATTGGCTGCCATTCTGGTTGAGGTGGATACACAATGATCAGTGGTGAGACCGACAACAACCAGAGCGTGCAAGCCCTGTTGGTGTAGATAATCCTCTAGACCTGTTCCTATAAAGGCGCTGTTCACTGTTTTAGTAAATTCCGGTTCACCACTGAGCGGTGAGGCCTCAGCTTTGAAGTCATTTCCTGGTTGATCAGGATGAAGGGGTGACTTTGGAGAGACAGAACAATGCTTAACATGGATGATTGATCCAGCATGTTTACGCCACTCAGTCAGAAGGGCTGCAATGTTTGATTCTGCCTCTGGGTTGTTGCGCTGACCCCAGACAGGATTATCAAAACCTTTCTGAACATCTATGAGCAGTAGGGCTGCTTTATTCATACTTCCTCACAATCATTTTCCCCTGAATTCAACTAAAACAATTCGTTCTGGCAAATATCGAAAAATATACTGTTCTTTAATTGCGATTAACACGCTTTTTAGACACAGATTCATACCAGTCCTCGCTCTCTGAGCTATGCCCGGCAGGCTGCTTTCCACGGATTAAGAAATTAGGCTTGGTGGTACCACAGGTGTCAAATGTTTTGGACAGCTATGAGGACAAATTATTCTGTTAAAAATTCTTTCAGCCTGATGACTTGCGATGCATCTTTTACGAGCATTTAGAACAGGATATGAATATGAAACTACTCTCCTATGGGCTGGATTATAGCATGGAACCCCGCTTGGCTTTTTCGCTTGGAGGGCAAGCCATTGATGTCATGCGGGCATCTCTCTGGATGAAAGCAGATCGTAATGCCCAGGATTATTTAAATCTGGCTTCCTCAATGAAACTTGCCCTGGAAGATTGGCAGCGTTCCTTTTCACTCCTCTCCCAGCTTGAAGATGCTTTTAAAAATATCGATACGACGGGTCGGACAATCCATGGTCGGCCTCTGGCTTTAGCTGAGGATGATATTGTTTTTGCTCCTCCTATACCTGATCCACCCAGCATACGTTTTTTTAAGGCCTTTGTGGACGAGTCCCCTGAATATTTTGACTTTGGACAAACCCAGACGCTTCTGGGTCACCAGCAAAAGCTCAAACCGGGAGGGCTTTCACCACGGGGAGAAATCGCCGCCATCATAGCCACCAGCAAAAGTTCTGAGAACCCGGAAATCGCCGGATACACCATTGTAAACAACTGGACCGCGGTTCAGGAGAAAGCATCTGGGAAAACTGGCTATGCCCTGGGTCAGGCTACCACTCTGGGACCCTATCTCGTCACTGCTGATCAGGTTGATTCCTTAAAGATTGGCAATGGTTTCAATATGGATATGCAAATCAGCCTGAATGGACACACCGAGGTTGATACTCGACTGAAAGAGATGAATTTCAGCTTTAATGATATGCTTGAGCATGCCATGATAACCCACGTGGGAGCTGGTGATATTTTCTGTTCTGGCAGTCCCTCAAAAAGAGATTTGGTACTAAATGAAGGACAGAGAATAGATATCGAAATACAAGCCCTGGGTACACTGGCTTCAGTGGTGGTTTAAAGCGGTTTGTCCCCTCTCAGAATTCCAGAAAACGAGCTTGAACTTAAGGCTATCCGTTCCGGTGGACCTGGCGGGCAGAATGTCAATAAAGTGGCCACAGCGATTCAGCTCCGCTTTGACAGTCAAAACTCCAGCCTCCCTGATCATATCAAAGCACGTTTATTAAAAATGAGTGGCCAGCGCATTAATTCAGAGGGTGTTATTACAATTACTGCCCGACAATACCGTAATCAGGAAGCCAATCGTCTAGCCGCCATGGAACGCCTTGAAAAAATTATTCAAAAAGCCGAGATAGAGCCCAAGAAGCGTAAAGCAACCAAACCAACCCGGGCATCGGTTCATAGGCGACTCGAAACCAAAACCAAGCGGAGTCGGGTGAAACAACTTCGCACACGTGTCAAACCAGATGATGAATAGGGAGACAATCTCCAGCCATGACCAATAAAGTAATGTGGACACCCAATGAGGATCAGGTCAAGCAGGCTCAGATCACCCAGTTCCGACACAACCTGAATACCAGGTATGGAGTCACGCTGAATTCCTATGCTGATCTATATCAGTGGTCCCTTAATAACGCAGAAACTTTCTGGGGCGAGATTTGGAAGCTTGGGGAAATTATTTCCAGTACCAGGGCAGATACAGTGGTGGACGATCTGCATAAGATGCCTGGCGCCCGCTGGTTCCAGGGTTCCCGACTCAACTACGCTGAGAACCTGCTACGTTATCGGGATGAGCGAATTGCCATCCATTTTCGTGGTGAGGACCAGGTGCAACGCTCCTTGACCTATGCCCAGCTTTATGAACAGGTCGCCCACACCGCTCAGGCCATGCAAGACGCGGGAGTAACTCAGGGAGATCGAATTGCTGGCTTTATTCCCAATTTACCTGAGACCATTATCGCCATGCTGGCGGCATCTAGCCTGGGGGCCATCTGGTCATCTTCATCACCAGACTTTGGAATTAAGGGTGTGCTTGATCGATTCACCCAGATTGAACCAAAAATCATTTTTGCTGCAGACGGATATTTCTACGGAGGGAAGCGTTTTGATTCTCTGGAGAAACTGCAAAACATCCTGCATGATCTACCCTCGGTGGAAAAAGTGGTGGTCATCAGCTATACACAGACACCCGATCTCTCCAGTATTCCCAATAGCATGCATTGGGATGACTTCGTTGATAACAATGCCACTGAAGTGAGCTTCACCCCGCTGCCCTTTGATCATCCCTTGTATATCATGTATTCATCTGGCACGACAGGACTTCCAAAGTCCATTGTTCACTCTGCCGGCGGTACCCTGATCCAACATTTAAAGGAGTTGATGCTCCATTGTGATTTGAGGCGCGAGGACACTATTTTTTATTTCACAACCTGTGGCTGGATGATGTGGAACTGGCTGGTAAGTAGTCTGGCTGTGGGGGCAACCCTGGTATTGTATGATGGAAATCCATTTTACCCTGGTCCAGAAGGTCTCTGGAAAATGGCTGAGGAGCTTGATATCTCTGTTTTTGGTACCAGCGCCAAATACCTGGATGCTCTGGAGGCTGCAGGATGTAAACCAGGTCAAGATTATAAATTATCCGCCTTGCGGGCGGTCTTGTCTACAGGATCTCCTCTCTCAGAGGAAAGCTTTGATTTTGTTTATAGCGATATCAAACAGGATCTCCTGTTGGCTTCCATTTCAGGTGGTACAGATATCGTGTCCTGTTTTGTCCTGGGAAATCCGGTTCTCCCTGTTCACCGTGGAGAATTGCAATGCCGGGGATTGGGTATGCAGGTAGAAGCTTTTGATGATTCCGGTCAGGGAGTCTTCAATGAAAACGGTGAGTTGGTTTGTACCCTGGCTTTCCCGTCGATGCCGGTCTTTTTCTGGAATGATCCTGATGGGCAGAAATACCACTCCGCCTACTTCGCTGACTATCCTGGAATCTGGCGACATGGGGATTTTATTGAAATTAATGATCATGGCGGGGTTCGGATCTACGGTCGCTCCGATGCAACTCTGAATCCAGGCGGGGTTCGAATCGGTACTGCTGAAATTTATACTGTGGTGGAAAACCTGCCAGAAATAGTAGATAGTCTCGTTGTGGGACAGGCCTGGCAGGATGATGAGCGGATCATTCTCTTTGTGAAGTTGCCTGAAGGAGACGTCCTGGATGAAGCGCTGGTAAAGAAGCTCAAAGTGGTGATTCGGCAAAATTGCAGTCCCCGACATGTCCCGGCCATCATTCTGAAAACTACCGATATACCCTATACCATCAATGGAAAAAAGGTAGAAATTGCGGTCAAGAAAATCATCAGGGGGCAAGAGGTTCAAAACCGCTCAGCACTGGCCAATCCAGAGTCTTTAGATTTGTATAAGAACTTGGAACGCCTTCATTCTTAACCGGGAGAAAAAAATGGATACAGGACCTTTGAAAAAGTACAGACATAAACGTCCAGCAAGCTATCTCGGTGCGGGAATAGCGATTGGTGTCGCGATTGGCGTTGCCATGGATAATATTGGTGCTGGGATTGCAATCGGTATCGCCATAGGGGTGGCATTAAGCAGAAAGCCTGGACGGAAAAACCCCCACAAAGAGGACGGTGAGGAGTAAAGCAGTCTCCTAATACCCGTAATGGCCCCACAGGTCACAATTCGACCTCCGCGGCCATTATTCTAGAAACTGCCGATATTCCCCATACTATCAATGGGAAAAAAGGTGGAAATTCTTAACAGTAAGCGAGAGGTCATCTATGAGTAAAAATAAGAAAACCGATAAACCGGAAAAACGGCCTCCTCGCTATCTTGGAGCCGGGTTAATTCTTGGCGTTGGCGTAGGAGCAGCTACAGGAAACCTGGCAGTTGGAATTGCTGTGGGATTGGCCATCGGTGCCGGGCTGGAATCTTACCATAAGGAAAAACGTGATAATGAAAACGAAGATAATCAAGGAAGTGGAGATGAAGATAAGGATTCAACCACTCCTAACTCCTAACTCAATTTAATTCCAGCCTTCCAGAACCACCTTGCCAAAGGCATGTTCAAATTCAAGGTGATCATGTGCTCCACGAATATTCTTAAAAGAGAAGACCTGGTCTATTACCGGAATCAGGGCTTTTTGCTCGGCAAGTTGGAGACACTCGTAGAAGTCAGAAACCGAGCCCATAGTGGATCCCATTATGGTCTGACGCTTGTAAAATAAGTGTCTGAGGTTTACCTCGCCCCTTACACCTGTTGTGGCACCACAGGTCACGATCCGACCACCCACAGCCAGGGCTTTCATTGAGTCCGCCCAGGTGCTTGCTCCAACATGCTCAAAAACTACATCGGCACCTCGGCCTTTGGTCAAGGCCTTGACCTGTTTGGAAAAACCCTCCTGACGATGATTCAAGACTTCATCAGCGCCCAGAGAAAAGGCCAGTTTCTGTTTTTCGTCTGATCCACCCGTGGCAATAACCCGAGCACCCAGATAGCGACCCATTTGGACTGCCATGCTGCCCACACCAGAACCAGCCCCTAAAACCAGGAGTGTTTCGCCGGCTTTGAGTTGAGCTCTATTTTTCAACATGTTCCACGCAGTAAGAGAGGCCAGGGGCAGGGCTGCGGCTTCAACAAAACTGAGGTTCTTGGGCTTGGGTCCAATATTCACAGGAGCAAGACACATGTATTGTCGCTGAACACCGCCTTGTGTTTCACCCAGTATCCCATAGGAGGCACACATATCTTCTCGACCAGATTTACACTGATCGCAATCACCGCAGAAGGTCCCGGGTTGAATAACCACTTCATCCCCGATGTTCCAGTCCTTCACTTCAGAGCCCACTTCAGCAATCACACCAGAGGCATCGCTCCCGGGGATATGGGGTAGAGGTATACTTAATCCCGGCAATCCTCGCCGTAGCCATAGGTCAAGATGATTGAGGCTGGCTGCTTTTATTTCAACCAACACCTGACTATCATCGGGACTCGGCTTGTTCATCGTTGAAACATCTAGTACGTCGCTGAGTCCGTGCTTTGAAAACTGGATTCCAATCATTGTTTTTCCTCATCCGGTTGGATAATTACTCACTCCTGCTGAGTTTTCCGTTTCATCTGAATCATGAAAAAATAACTTTATCCATCTAATACGGGGATAAAATGTTTAAAAAATCAGTCTTTCTTCTATTTTCAGTCTTGTTGCTTATATCGTGTTATCCGCTGGGAACCTTTCAGGGTCCTGAAGTTCTGCCTGTGGGAGCTGAAACCATGGGTATCGGATTGAGTTGGATGACCAACATCACCTCCCTGCAAGACTCCAGCTCAGGTAATGAAACAGCTTTTGTAGCAGACGGCAGCTTGCTCTTTCGCAGAGGCTTTGCACATCATACAGAAATCGGTATTAAGTTTGTCGGGCGACCCTGGACCCGTGGAGCACTTTTAACTGATGTAAAATGGCAAGTGGTTCAAGAGCCCCTTATGGTCGCCGTGGACTTTGGTCTGTCATATTGGACCAATATTGATATTCTGGCTTCTGTGGGATACCACCCTGCTCTTATTGTGGGAAACGAGCAGCTTTTTAGTGTGTTCCAGTATAATTATGTTCGCTCAAGCGCCCGCATTTTAAAAACTCAAGATCTGCTGTTGGGTTATCATATTCCAATGTCAGATAATGATTATATCTTTACACCACTCTTTGGCCTACACCAGGATAAGTCTGATCCAGGCAATATCTTTTACTCGCTTGGTTTTGGCTTTGCTGGTCCCGTAGACGACTGGTGGCGACCTTAAATTTTACTTCTCATACCATAATGATGTGATCTTGGAAAACGCCCGTTTGCCACCGATCAAGCGTTGGGAAACTATGGAAAATAGCAAATATGCCAGGGCAACTCCCACTGCTGCCCAAAAGTACATTGGGTTCCCTTTTGTAACGCTGTAGGCCGGCAAATTGATAGCTAAAATGAATGGGATCACCAGAAAAAAAGTGAAAGCGGCAGCATACATATAGTCTGTAGCCACCGGGGTTTCAAAATCAGGATCAATCACACGTAACAGGGCCAGGCCGGTGGGCATGGTTCCTGTACAGGCTCCGTAGATGATCAGGGCTCTATGGAATTGGTAATCTTCAAAAATGCGTGAGCTGATCCAGATTACAGTTATAAAAGTAACAAACCCACCCGTGACAGAAATAACCAGTATTGGCAACCAGTATTGGACGACAACAGTCAAAGAAATTGCACCCACTGCTGCTGCAACCATAATATCAACACTGTTGCCAGCAATGCGTGTCAAGGCACCATTATCCAGAGTGTGTTCCAGTTTGAGCTTTATCATGATCGTTTTTACGATAAGAGCTACCATCGCTGCGAAAACAAAACTGATGCCCCACAGATTCAAGGCTAGATCATTCCCCAAATTTCCAGCAAACGAAAGCAGACCACCCAGGCCCTTGAGCATTAAAAAACTAAAGAGATAGACCATAAGCACCACAGCCATATTGTAACTGGCTGAATCAATGGCTTCAGATTCCGTCGTAAGCCTGGAACCTACCTGGAGCTTCTCACCACGACCCATGACGCCAGATCGAAAACGTCTGGCCTGAATTTTTTCCACTTGATCTTTTCCCAGCCAGCCACGCCTGATGCCCATATTGATCAGGATAACCCCACCAAAACAAGCCCACATATAGCCTACGGCGGCAAAGGTGAGACCCACATCGGGAGCTCCTTCAAATCCCATTTTGACCCAGCCCTCACCGATGGCATAAGCCTGGCCTGGTCCTAAGGCAAAACCCAGTGGCATAAAGAAACCAAAGGCCGGGTAAAGCTCTTTCATGACTGTGCTCATAAAGAAGAAGGTCAGGAGTAAACCAATCAGAGATTGGAAAGAGTATTGTGAAATAATCGAAATGGATGTACCAAAAACACTCTTATCACCCTTACGCTTGGTATAGGCTGGTTTCCGGAGACTCATTGATATAAAGGATATGCTTAAAAGATGGTAAACTATTGCTCCCAAGCCGATTTCAGACATACCAACAGTTGGGGCGAGAAAGTTATAGAAGGGTAGCAGTATGAATCCAGCTGTCAGAGCATTGGGAATAAGATATTTTTGAAAGAAATTAATGCGGGCCCTGAGAAAGGTTGCCATAAGTAAGGCTATTGAAATAACGCCAAGATCCAGAAACATATTCCATGGAAAGTTCATATATACCATCCTGTTTTTAGCTGCGGTTGACTAAAGGGTAACCTAAAGCGGGTTCAGTTTACCTGTCTGAATCATTAATTACAACGCTAAAACACTTCTGGCTGACATGGGGTTCAATGTGTTGAGGTAATTTTGAGCGTGTCTAACTACCTGTCATGTCGTATCAAAATAAAGTGAGGGGATGCTCGTTCTCAAGAAAACGTGCTGGTGGTCTTTTCCAAACCATGCAATTTGAGATACTCAACTAAAAGGTGTAGGAGGCCATGGTCAGTTCGACCCGCTCGACCCAGCCTTTGTTTGTCCAGAATTTGTTACCGCCTGGATTGTCTTTATTGATAAAGATGTGAACCTTCTCAATTCCAGCAGACTCAATTCTTGCCAGACTAAGCTCAACAAGATGATTACCAATACCTTGTTTTCTGAATTCCGGCAATACCACAAGGTGATGAATAGAGCCAAAGCGACCGTCATGCCCACCCAGTATTCCACCGACAATCTGACCCTGGTTTTCAACCACAAAACTCAGGCCCGGGTTTCGCTTCAGAAAAGAAACAAAGCCCTCAAAAGTATCAGCATTTCTGATGGTTATTCCCGGTGTTGCTTGCCACATTTCATAAAGCGCGGGATGATCATTGGAGACCGTTTCACGATATTTAAATGATGTTTGCATGCACTCGGAAGTCGCTTACGATTCGACTGGGTGAAGAATCTTATTTTTAAGTACCTGCTCATCCGCATGATAGGATGATCTTACAAGCGGTCCTGATTCTACATAATTGAAGCCAATTTTGAGCCCATAGACTTTGTATTCTTCAAATTCATCGGGATGAACATATCTGTGAACAGGTTCGTGTGCTTTGGTGGGTTGTAAGTATTGACCCAGTGAGAATATCTGACAACCCGTCGCCCTAACAGCGTCCATGAGAGCAAAAACTTCTTCCTTGGCTTCGCCAATTCCAACCATAATGGAGGTCTTGGTTTGCAAGCCTTCGGCTACTGACTGTCTGAGTACATCCAGAGATCGTTGATACTGGGCCTGAGGTCGAATTCTACGATGAAGTCGCTCTACCGTTTCCATATTGTGGCTCATGATCTCCGGTTTGGCATCCAGTACCGTTTTAATGCTTTCAGGATTGCCTTGAAAATCTGGTGTGAGCACTTCAATGGAACAGCCCGGAACTTCAGTATGAATTTGACGAATGGTTTCGGCCCAGATAGCGGCACCATCATCATCCAATTCATCACGATCAACAGAAGTGATGACACAGTGATGTAAACCCATCTTTTTAACGGCCTCTGCGGTCCGTCTAGGCTCATCCAGGTCAACAGCTGATGGTCGGCCCGTTTTGACCGCGCAAAAGCCACAGGAGCGCGTACAGGTGTCACCCAGAATCATGATGGTGGCAGCACGTCGCTCCCAGCATTCGCTGATATTGGGACACATGGCTTCCTGACATACTGTATGAACCTGATTGCTTGAGACAATGCTCTTCAGGTCCTGAAAATTTGGGCCGCTACGTAATTTTGTTTTAAGCCAGGCGGGTTTGGTCTTCGTCTTCATCGTGGTGTGAATATAGAAAGCTTGGAGTGTTTCCCTAAAAATCCTTTTGGGTCGTATCCCTTGACAAACTCTCACTGGTTTGAGTCAAGTAAAACACTGAACTCGATTATTAAGACCAGGGCCACAGGGCTATGAATTCAGGGTCAGGCATCATTCAATTCACACCTCCTGAAACACTTAGCAAAAGGCCATTGGCGATACTTAAATAAGGTCTTGCTTTTCAAATGATTAATCGTATAATTACGATATACGATAGGAGGCGCTCGTGGCTCACGCAAAAACAGACATTTTTGAATTACAGGACAACCAGGTTGCGGATATCGCAAAGGCGCTGGGGCATCCGGCTCGAGTGAAGATCCTCAGAATTTTGAATGAGTCAAGTCGCTGCATTGTCGGGGATCTGGTCGAGGTACTGCCGCTCTCACAATCAACCGTCTCACAACACTTAAAAGAGCTAAAACGAGTCGGTCTGATCAAGGGGGAAATTGAAGGTCCCCGGGTTTGCTACTGTCTCAATGAAGAGATGGTCGCCAAAACAAAGGCTGCCTTTAGCGGGCTGTTCTCAGAGTTTAAATGTTGCTGACCAGCCCAACATCACACATTAAAAGAAAGCAGTAAAATGGAAAAAACTATTGATCCAAAATCAGTTGTAAAAAAGAAGTACTCCGAAGTCGTAAACGAAAGTTGTGGTTGCTGCGCACCCACCGCCAGGAGCAAAATGGATACATCCTTTAGCATGGCTGAAGATTACTCCAACCTCGCAGGCTACAACCCTGATGCTGATTACAGCCTGGGTTGTGGTGTTCCAACCAAACATGCTGAAATTAACTCTGGAGATACCGTTGTAGATCTTGGGTCCGGTGCCGGAAATGATGTTTTTATCGTGCAGAATATTGTTGGCTCAAGTGGTCTGGTAATCGGTCTGGATATGACCCAGGATATGGTTGATAAGGCCAATTTGAATAAGCAGAAACTGGGTCTTGAAAATGTGGACTTCATATTGGGCGATATCGAAGCCATGCCAATTGATGACAACCAGGCTGATGTTGTGATCAGTAATTGTGTCCTAAACCTGGTACCCGACAAACAAAAAGCCTTTGCTGAAATCTATCGCACAACAAAGCGAGGCGGTCATTTTTGCATCTCCGATATTGTTTCTGAGGGCAGGATTCCGGAATCATTGAAAGCGTCCGCCGAACTCTATGCTGGATGTGTGGCTGGAGCTCTACCAAAAGAAGAGTATCTGGATTTTGTCCGGCAGGCTGGTTTTGTGAACCTGCAGATTCGCCAGGAGCGGAATATTGATGTTCCCGAACAAGTCGTGCGGGAAGTTCTAACTGAAGAGGAGTGGAAAACCTGGGAGAAAAGCGGTACGGGTCTGGTTAGCATCACCCTTTATGCGGAGAAACCCGCCAGCTAGTCGTTCTTTAATTTCAAATCATGTTCTATCCAGGCGGGGATTTAAATCCCCGCTTGGTTTTTCAGAGATGTCCAGCCCCAATTAGGAAAATATATCTTCAAGACTGCTGTTGTTAACAGCCCCTTCAAGGTTTGAGGCCACCTCCTGAATAAACTGTCCACCCATTGCACCATCGACCAGGCGATGATCAAAGCCCAGGGTGAAGACACACATCTGGCGGATGGCAATCTCATCACCCCCCTCAGTTTCAAGCACAACAGGTCTCTTTTTTATTGCGCCAACACCGAGTATCGCCACGTTGGGTTGATTGATGATGGGATAACCTGCCAGATTACCAAAAACTCCAAAATTGGTAATGGAAAAGGTGGCTCCTTCCAGGTCTTCAAGAGTGAGTTTCTTTTTCCGTGCCTTGCCAACAATCTCTGAGATCGCATCTGAAATCTCTAATAATGATTTTTCCTCGGCATTTCTGACAGGGGGAACCACCAAGCCTTCTCCAACTGCCACAGCGATACCAATATTCAGATGTTTGTGTTTAATAATTTTTGCGCCATCAAGCGAAGCATTGATTATTGGAAAATTCAACAAAGCGTCTCGTACTGCCATAGCTATAAAGTGGGTCACAGTCAAGGAATGACCGACCTTGGCTTTGAACGCTGTATTGTGGTCAGCAATAAAGGTCATAATTGGAGTCATGTCAGCTTCACTGGTCACATACACATGGGCTGATGTATCAATGCTGTTGCGCATATGTTTGGCAATACTCTTGCGCATACTGTCCATCTCGATGATTTCCACATCTTCAGGAGAAACTCTATCGGCCAGACCCGTTTCTTCCAGTCCTTTAATCGTGTTGGGTTGTTTGGCATCAGTACCACGAGTTTGAAGATAGAAAAGCACATCCTTTTTTGAGACACGACCGCGGAATCCGCTACCGGGAATCTGTTGCAGCTCTACCGGGGTAATGCCTTCCTGGGCAGCAATGCTTCTCACCAGGGGAGAATACACGCGACTATCATCAAAAGTTGCTGGCGCCTGAATGGCAATAGCTGGTCTGGAGCTGGCTTGTGATTTTGAAGGGGCTTGGCCTTCTGGTGCAGGGCTTGATTTTCCTGCGGGAACTTCAACAGAATCTGAGGTTTCTACGCGAGCAATAATAGTATCAATGTCATAGGTCTGGTTGACTTCACCGATGATCTCAACCAGGATACCTGATACGGGACTGGGAATTTCTGCATCGACTTTATCCGTGGCGATTTCCAGTAGAGTCTCATCCTTATCGATGGTTTCCCCAATAGCTTTTTTCCACTCGAGAACGGTTCCCTCGGTTAAGGATTCACCCATTTTGGGCATGACGATATCGAATATCATAGAGTCACCTTTTTACATGTTCCTTCAAACAGCGCTGTCTTCCTGAGCCTGTTGAAGGATAAGCGATGTCCATTAATGCAATGAGTGTTACACTTCGACGCGCTCAGTGTGACACTCAAAAATTTTAGACTCATTTAATACCCCAAAAGTCTTTCTGCGGCCAGGCGGATATCTTCGGTCTGGGGTAATATTTCGTCTTCCATATCCCAGTTGAAGGGTACGGGTGCATCTTTGGCAGCAACACGCAGCACTGGACCATCCAGATACTCAAAATACTCCTCGGCAATAATAGCTGCTATTTCAGCACCGGGACCGGCAGTCAAAGTGTCTTCATATACAACCAGAGCTTTACTGGTCTTCTGCAATGATTGCCCGATGGTAATTTTGTCCAATGGACTCAAGGTCCGTAAATCGATTACTTCGATGGAGGCACCCATGCTTTTTTCCAGATACCTAGCTGCCTCTATAGCCTTATAAACCATTAAGCCGTAGGTGACGATCGTGAGATCTAGACCCTCGCGAACCACGGCAGCCTGACCAAAGGGCAAGAGGTAGTCCTCATCTGGTTCTGGTCGCTTGGCAAAGCCCTGGCGATACATACCCTTGTGCTCCAGGAATAAAACGGGGTCATCGATACGACAGGCATATTTGAGTAATCCTTTTGCATCGGCCGCATTGGATGGATAAACAATATGGATACCTGGCAGGTGCATGAAAAAGCCCTCAATACTCTGGCTATGGCATAAACCACCATGAATGTAGCCGCCTACGGGAGTTCGAATAACTATGGGGCAGGAAAAGGTATTATTGCTGCGATATCGAATGGTGGCGACTTCATTTCTAATCTGCATCATCGCAGTCCAGATATAATCCCCGAATTGAATTTCAACCACAGGCTTCAGGCCAGCAACTGCAGCACCAACAGCGGTTCCGACAATTGACGCTTCAGCCAGGGGTGAATTAAAGACACGCTTATCACCAAATTTGGTTGAGAGACCTTTTGTGGCAGTAAACACACCACCTTTCCCATCAGCCACATCCTGCCCGTAGAGGATTATTTTATCATTACGCTGCATCTCTTCATGCAGGGCGTGGTTGACTGCATCAACGATGACGATGTCAGATCCCGTCGTTACAGGAGCTGAATGGGGGATGGAAACGGAAGCTTCATCAACAACATGGGTTGAGGCATCCGTTTTTTCAGGATTGGGAGCCAGGAGTGCTTTTTCAGCCACTTGATCTACTTCGAGTAAAATCTCATCCCAGACCTTTTGAAATTCTTCAGAGCTGATAATGCCATCCTGCTCACACTGGGCTCTGAATTTTTCAATGGGATCCCGCTTTTGTTCTTCTGAAAGTTCGTCAGCATCTCTGTATTTGCGGTGATCATCAGAAGAGGAGTGGGGTAAAAGTCGGACTACATTTGAAACCACAATGGCCGGACCTTTACCAGCACGAATACTTGATATGGCTTCTTTAAAAGTGTTGTAGGATTCGAAAAAATCGGTTCCATCTGTTTCAAACCTATTCAGGTTTCCATAGCCACCGACCATATCATAGACAGAGCCTTCGGCTGTTTGAGATGATTTTGGTACTGAGATGGCAAAGCCATTGTCTTCGATATGAAAGAGAACCGGTAACTTCTCTCTGCCAGCCCAGTTGAGGGCTTCATGGAATTCCCCCTGACTTGTGGTTCCTTCTCCAGATGACACATATACCAGAGACTTTTTGTTAGTCTGTCGAACCGCCATTGCTGTTCCAACAGCCTGCAGATACTGGGTACCCGTTGGACTGGATTGGGAAACAATATTCAAATCTTTTTGGCCATAATGTTGAGGTAATTGACGACCACCAGAACCGGGATCATCTGCCTTGGCCAGGAATCCCAGAAAGAGCTCTTCTGTGGTCATTCCCAGACCCATGACCATGGTCTGATCTCGATAGTAGGGATATGACCAATCCAGATCCGAGTTCATTTGCATAGCACAGGCAAGCTGGGCTCCTTCGTGTCCAGAGGCACCGATATGGAAGAAAGATTTACCCTGTCGCAGAAGTGTGAGCATTTTTTCATCAGTACGACGCGAGGTCGCCATGGTTTTAAAAATGTTGAGTAACGCTTCCTTTTGAAATCCTTTAAGGCTTGCTGACACGCAAAGACTCCACTCTTATTCTATAACTTTATCGAATTCAAATACCGCCTGGAAGGCTTGAATCAATGGCTGAGAGACCTCTTCTATCGTAATCTCAGCGCCAAGCAATTCCTGCATGCTCACAACCCCCTTACCCTTGATACCACAGGGGATCATGCCGTTGAAATATGACATATCCGGTCTCACATTCAAGGCAAATCCATGCATGGTAACCCAGCGGGATAGCCGCACACCCATGGCACAGACTTTCTGGTTTTTCACCCACACACCGGTCATCCCGGAGATACGTTCTCCTTTGATATCATAGTGTAGAAGCGTTTTGATAATCACTTCTTCTAGATTCCGCATATACCAACTCACGCTCTTCTTGTGGTCTTCCAAATTGATAATTGGATATCCCACGAGTTGACCGGGACCATGCCAGGTGATATCTCCTCCTCGATCACTTTGGATGATTTGGGCATCACGAGCATCAATTAGATTTGATTGATCTGAGTTTTTTCCAAAGGTGTAAACTGGGGGATGCTCAAGAAGAACAAGGGTGTCCAATATCTCACCGGCCAGCCTGCTGGCATGTGTCTGACGTTGATATTCCCAGGCCTCTTCGTAGGGGACCAGGCCCTTTTTTATAATTTGAAGTGAGCGCATTTGAGTTACTCGTTTGGCTTGATCAGGTGCACCTCGACTCCGCTCGGTGTGTCGAACTCGGGTTGAGACCAGCTCGAAGCGTGTCTTCTGATACTGCAAAAACTCCAGACTGTCACCTCGAGCGGAGTCGAGAGGTCTTGACATCTCTTTTTTATTTTTCTTTGAATCAAAACAACACCGCCAGCTTTTTGCAGATTGCCTCCAGCAGTTCTGTATCCTGGTCAGTAAAGGGTGATTTGGCATGGGAGTCAATATCCAGTTCGGCGACAAACTTACCTGCTTTCATAATGGGAAAGACTACCTCAGACTGAACATTTGAGCTACAGGATAAATAATTGTCCTCCAGGGATACATCTTGAATGATGCGACTCATTTCAGAGACAGCAACCTGGCCACAAATCCCTTTACCAAAACCAATTTTTACATGATCTGTAGGTGCCCCTACATATGGACCCAGTATGAGGTTGACACCAGAATCATCAACGACATAAAAACCGACCCAGTGGTAGTGGTCAACATTATTGGACAAGTATTCAGAGATCTTCTGTAGAATCTCATCCCTGGTTTCCAGGTTATTGATGATGGAATCTATAGAGTTAAGAAATGGTTTTATGTGGGGAAGTGAAGTCGTCATGATATCCTATTTGTTCAGCACTCATTCTAAGCGATTTGAGTTCTCATACCAAGGAGCTTCCTTTTAAATCCTGACAGACTTTGTTTTACAAAATCAATTATCCCAATTATTTGGGAAGCAGTCATGACACCATTATTATAGGGAAACGCTTGATTATTATCGGCCTGTTGGAGTCGTCCCAGTTTAATGGGATAACCCCTATCCCATTTTAGAGGTGGATACCACGATCCAGAGCTAGTCCGGAAGCCTCCATAATCATTTCTGATAAAGTGGGGTGAGCGTGAATGGTTTCAAGGATGGCTTCATGTGTTGCCTCCAGAGAACGGGCAATTCCTATTTCTGCGATAAGTTCGGTCGCTTCGGCTCCAATGATGTGTGCGCCCAGGAGTTCTCCGAATTTGGCATCATAGATGAGCTTGGTAAATCCATCAGTCTCTCCAGCAGCCATGGCTTTTCCCGAAACACGATATGGAAACTTACCAATCTTCACTTCGTAGCCGGCTTCTCGAGCCGCCCTTTCGGTGAGTCCAATGGAAGCCACCTGGGGAGTGCAGTAAGTACAGCCTGGTACATTGTCATAGTGCATGGGCTTCACATTTAAACCAGCAATGTGTTCCACGGCGGTGATGCCCTCATGTGAGGCTACGTGGGCTAACCAGGGTGGACCAGCCACATCGCCAATGGCATAGATGCCTGCTGCGCTGGTTTGCATATAGGCGTTGGTCTTAATCCAGCCTTTTTCCAGCTGTACACCGGCTTCTTCCAGTCCCAATGCTTCTATGTTACCCTGAACACCAATGGCTATCAGGACCTTGTCAGCGTCCAGCTCCAGAATATCATCTGATTTTGTTTTTACTTTGACGAGTGCTCTTCCTGCGTTGACAGAAATCGATTTCACCATGGACTCTGTATGTGCTTTGATTTTTTTGCGTTTGAACATTTTTTCCAGCTCTACAGAAACTTCCTCGTCTTCGATGGGGAGCAAGTGCGGTAGCATTTCAACGATGGTAACCTGGCTACCCATGGCGGCATAAAAATCAGCGAATTCAATGCCGATGGCCCCTGCGCCAACCACCACCAATTTTTCCGGGATATTTTCCAGGTTCATAGCTTCTTTGGACGAAATAATGGTTTCACCATCATATGCAGCACCGGGCATGGGTCGGGGACGAGCACCAGTAGCCACTATAATCTGATCCGCACTAATCTGCTGATCTTCGTTGATGCTAATCTGATTGCTACCCAGAAGCCTGGCCGATCCATTGATTACATCTATTTCATTTTTTTTCATAAGGAAAGCCACCCCTTTTGAAAGGGAGCCGGCAACCTGTCTTGACCGTTTAATCACTGATGTGAAATCCACATCAACATCACTAACCATCACACCAAATTTCTTGGCTTTCTGGGCTGAACGTAATACTTCGGCACTCTTCAAAAGGGCTTTTGTAGGAATACAGCCCCAATTCAGACAGATTCCACCGAGCTCAGAACGTTCTACGACCACTGCTTTTTTGCCAAGCTGGGCAGCTCGGATCGCAGCGACATATCCGCCTGGTCCACCACCGATGATTGCGATATCATAATGTGTTGAGTTCATATATAACCTTATTTCGTGAACATTCGATTATCCCTTCAGGGATTCGAATCCCCGCCTGGTTGAATATAAATATTCTCTCAATGATTCCAGCTTTTCAATCGTTCCAATGTCAATCCAGTAGGCTTTATCCATGGGATATGCATTTATTGCTTCACCCGCCTCGGCTGCTTTCAAGTAGGCCGGGATGGTAGAAAACGATGCTCCCAAATCATCCATATAATCAAAAATTCCAGGGGAAATAACCTGGACCCCATTAAAAGCCCATGTTTTAAAACTGGCGGCGCCCCATGAGATGGACTCATTGGTTTTTCGGTTTTCCCAACCACACAAATTCTGGTTTTCGTCAAACCTTAAATAGCGTGAGGTTTCGCGTTCGGCTACCGCCAAAGTGGCCAGGCTTTTTGTGTCTTTGTGCCAGGAAACAAGTGCTTTCAAATCCAGATCGGTATAGATATCGCTATTGCAGACCAGAAAGGCTTCTTCGTTCTTAAAATGCTCTGAGGCATATAGCAACCCACCGCCCTGGCCCAAGAGGTCTTTTTCTTCTGAAATATGGATCGCTAGTCCAAAGTTTTTGGATTGGACAAAATCGATCACCTGCTCAGCAAAGTGATGAACATTGATTACCACCGCATCAACACCAGCGACTTTAAGTTTGAGAATATTGTGTTCTAAAAGGGTCTTGTTGCCGGCACTGACCAGACATTTGGGATGTCTATTAGTCAGGGGAGCAAGCCGCGTACCCCGACCGGCAGCAAAAAGCATGGCCTTCAAGTAAGACTCCAGGAAATCATCGCTTTTGCCTGGTGTTTTGAGTCTCGGCATGTGTCATGCAGCCCGCCAGGTCGTAGCTAGTAAGCGCAGGTTGGTCGAAGTATAGACCCGTGTAGTCCATAATAGCTTCCATCAATAAATACCTGGACATTTCGACTCCGCTCAATGTGACGATCTGTGAAACCGTGCTAATTGTGGAAGACTCACTCGTTATTCCAGTTCACGGTGATGAAGCACCACATCAATATCGTGAGTCTCCTTCAGGTGGGCAGCCAGCCTATTTGCTGAATGCACGGACCTGTGTTGACCACCAGTGCAGCCGAATGAAATCATCAAATCGGTAAAGTTTTGCTCTTCATAACTGGTAACGGCAGCATCTACCATGGTAAACATGCGCTTTAGCCAACGATCCATGTCTGGCTTATCGGCAAACCATTCAATTACTTCCTTATCATTGGCTGATAGTTTTTTGTAGGCAATTTCTCGTCCTGGATTGGGCAAAAATCGACAGTCGAAGACAAAGCCACCGCCATGACCGCGTTCATCAACTGGAACTCCATGCTTATATGAAAAACTGGAGATGCGAACTTTGAGCCGCAGGTTTGCCTTACCAAACTCCCTTAATGCGGAGGATTGAATCAGCTGTTGAAAAACATCCATCATAACCGGAATATCAATGGGTAGATCGACCTTACGAACAAGGTATTCGAGATTCCTTATGGCATAAGGAATGCTCTGGAGAAAGTGGGTTTTCCGTTCATAAAAACCTCTATATCCATAGGCGCCCATGGCCTGCATGATGCGAATAATGACAAAGGCATAGTAATGCTTGGTAAAGGCTTCGCGATCAATTGGAATTATCTCTGCCACAGCGTTCAAATAGTGATCAAGCAGATGCTCTCTCACTTCAAAAGGCAGATCGGCCTTAGCATCGAAGAGTAGGGACGCGATATCATATTGCAGAGCGCCTTTGCGACCTCCCTGATAGTCAATAAACCAGGGCTTGCCGTCCTTGAGCATGATGTTTCTGGATTGGAAATCACGATATAAAAAGTGGTTCCCGTCGGCTTGAAGTAGAAAATCAGTGAAGGTTTGAAAATCCTGTTCCAACTTCTGTTCGTTAAAGCGGATATGGGCCAGCTTGAGAAAATAGTACTTAAAATAATTAAGATCCCACATCATGGACTGTCGGTCAAAACTGTGATGCGGGTAGGATTTACTATAATCTAAGCCCTGACCACCTTTGATCTGAAACTGAGGCAACAGTTCTACGATTTGCTCATAGGTCTTGAGCAAGCGGTCGGGAAAGTCTTTGCGTCCCTCGCGTACTTCCAGTAGGTAGTCAAAGAGTGTTAGATCACCGAGATCTTGCTGGAGATAAATATCCTGATCCAGATCTTCGGTATAAATTTCCGGTACGCTAAGCGCTTTGGAGCGGAAATGCCTGGAGAACGTTACAAAGGCATCATTTTCCAGGCGATCCAGATTTTTTGCACCGATCACAGAGCGCTTAGCATTACTCAAGCGGAAGTATTCGCGATTGGATCCGTGTGCTGGCAAGGGGCTCAGATCAACAACATCTTCCTTAAAATGATCTTCAAACAGCTTTTTTAGTTGGTCGGGCATTTTATCTCTCTTTAAATGGCATCCGTTTTTGTCATCCCGAGCGGTGTCGAGGGATATAAATATAACTTCACTTTTTATCAGTAGTTTCTCGCACCTTGACTCCGCTCGGCGTGTAGAGACTATTTTTACAATCTAAAGGTTTCTCAGACTGATAATACTCAAAAACTCGGCCCTTGTTTCAGCTTCGTCATGAAATTCACCCAACATGGCTGACGTTGTAGCAAATGAATTCTGCTTCTCCACGCCGCGCATCTGCATACACAGGTGACGACCTTCCAGGACCACAGCCACTCCAGCAGGGTCTAACAGCTCATTCAGGGCTTCGGCCACCTGGTGGGTTATACGCTCCTGAATCTGAAGTCGACGGGAATACATTTCAATTATTCTGGGGATTTTTGACAGACCAATTACTTTTCCCCGTGGAATATAGGCGACATGTGCTTTTCCAAAAAAGGGCAGCATGTGGTGTTCACACATGCTAAAAAACTCGATGTCCCTCACCACCACCATTTCAGAACATTCATCCTCAAAGATGGCATCATTCAACACATCCTTAAGGTTTTGATCATAACCTCTGGCGATAAATTTCCAGGCCTTGGCCACCCGGTGGGGTGTACGAACCAGACCTTCTCTTTGTGGGTCTTCACCGATTTCGGTTAAGAGCTGGTGAGTCAGGTTTTCAATTTTCTGTAAGTCTACCATTTATTTCTCCTGTCCAGTGGACAATGCTTCGGTTTCAAAATCTGCTAGAGGATCGATCTCCAGATAGCGTGAAAGATAGTGTACGCCAAGGTAAAAGGGACCGGTATCCACCAGGGCGACAATCAATTTAAAGGTATATCCTGACACGATAAAAATGAGCAATTGGTTGAAAATGGGTTTTGCCATATCTACAGGTAAAGCTTTCGCGTAATAATGTGTCACCAGAATCACAGCCACCGTATCTACCAGTTGACTCACCAGAGTCGATCCATTGTTTCTCAACCAGAGGTGCTTCCCTTTCGTGAGAGTCTTCCAGAAATGAAACATATAGACATCCACAAACTGAGCTGCCAGATAGGCAATCATGGAGGCCGTAACCGCACCAAAAGTTAAGGCTCTAACCTCATAAAAAACAGGCAAACGCCCTGCTGCATCCCTGGCGATTTCTCCTGTTGCTGTCAGGGTTTCAAAACCGGGCATCACACCGCCCAGCCACATGATAAACATGACCCACAGATTGAGTATCAAGCCTACAAAGACGACAAAATTTGCTCTTTTACGACCGTAGAGTTCACTTATCAGATCCGTTGCTAAAAAGGTTAGTGGATAAGGCAGGACGCCTATCGCCACAGCAAAAACGACATCACCATAGTTTTCAAAACTCAGTGTGAACAACTTGATAAAACGACTAATCCCCAAAATATTGAGCATGGCCAGGGTTCCCAGAAAGAGCCCCGCCAGAACGAGAAAGACCCGCTCTCTCCTTTGAACAATTTCAGGAGATGGGTTGGTATGTGATGCCGTCATATATCATCCTTTTGAGGAGTAAAAAGTACAGACCATAAAGCAACTTAACTGATGTTTAATCAGGACCGAAATAGTCTGTGTAAATGGTTGGTGTTTCCTGGAGTCGAATGCGATGCAGTGTTCCACCTTTAAGTTGACTTGCTATCTGCTCCCACATCCAGACCACCATATTCTCTGTTGAGGGTTGCTTACCCTTAAACCAAGGGACATCTATCTCTATTTGAGAGTGATCGACCTGCTTGATGACATGTTCCTTCACCACCTGTTTGAGGTGCCCAAGGTCCAAAAGAAATCCTGTAGCAGGATTAACCGCTCCTGTCACCGAGACTGTCAGTTCATAATTATGTCCGTGGATATTGAGGTCTTCACCAAAAGCTGCCAGATTTTCTGCTTCACTCAGGGCGGGATTACCATAGCGGTGGGCGGCACAGAAGTGAAAAACTTTATTCAAAACAATCATTATAATTCCTTTATCCTATGCTTTGAATTTATTGTTGTGTGACCCAATGTCAAATCAACAGGCGAGTAGCTTCCCAGATTCTCCGGGCCGTGACCTTTTTTAATAAAAAGACTCGTCTTCCCAACGTGTGATACGCCAGGTGCCACCAGGATCGCTTACAAAATCAAAAATGGCATTCCCGGAAATGAAAAACTCTCCACCGATGGATAGATCGAAGGTTTTGGTCAGGCTGATTCCCCCGCTCCCAGATGTATCGGTAGCAATGGTGGCGTTCCAGACCAGGGTGAAATGATCAAACCCTCTAAATAGCCGCCCCGTAGTTCGTAATTCGGTATCTCTGCCCCAGTAATCATAACCACCTGCGCCACCTATATCAGGATCGAAATAGATAAACACAAAACTGGTATCAAAGAGCTCGCTGTATACCAAACTGTCACGGTAGATATAAGCATAGCGGAAGTTTTGCAGGACCTCATCAGGAGATCTTTGTTCTGTGAGGAAAAGAGAACTCTCTCCTTCCAGAATACCTTCAGTGGGCGCAAATGGATTCCAGCAGCCCGAGAGATATATTGAGCTGAGCAAAATAAACAGAAGCGTTAGCTTGGATGGCTTCACAATCTAATGTACCAGCGTTTTGAGGTCGCTCCAGCAGGGCAGTGTGTCAGATTTCAAGTCCTGCCAGACAGATATTTCATAAAGCAGATCAACATTTTGTACCAGCGTTAACGTTGCTTGACCCTTGAACTGTTCCGGCAGAAGGGGCTCCGCTTCCCCATAGAACAAAGTCAAGTGATAGTCCGTGATAATTTCATAGCGATCATCAATGGGTGATAACTGTTCGACTTCCCATTCAAGACGTGGAAGACCTTCTTCATTGAGCATTTCGAAAAGTTGGGTGATGAAATTTTCTTCTTCCACATAACCCCAGTTATCAAAAACACCTGGCTGGGAGCTGGCCACACCCTGGTCTGGAAAAAAAGCAAAGGACGCTCCTGTTTCGCCGGAGCTCCCCAAAACATCCAGATGATAATTTGGTTTATGGGCGGGAAATGCATTGGAAAGATTTTGCAGCACGATTTCAGGTGAGGTGGGTGGAATCCAGGCATAGGGATCCTGAACATCGGTGGGGGGCTCAGAATCACGTGGGGTGAAAAGCTCACAACCCGAGAACAAGAGTATACCTAGCAATGTAATCGTGGACCATATCATTAGCTGAAAGTACACGATGTGACACTAAAAACAAATCACATGTTGTGCTTTTCCTGTTTAGCGGTCTATTTTCCACCATGGAGCGTATTAAGACATGAGAGTTTTCGCCTGTATGGCCACCTCTCTGGATGGCAAGATCGGACCGGCCGGTGTTGACCATTTTGTGCCTATTGGTTCGCGCTATGACATGAAAAATCTGATCTCACTCAGGGATGAAGCCGACGGGATACTGTTTGGCGCGAGCACCTTCAGAACCTGGCCAAAGGTCCACCATGGGAACGACCCCAACCGGAGCGCACATCATTTTATAATGAGTCGTAGCCTTGATCTGGATTTTCAGGCCGATCTTTTTCAGCACCCAGAAATCCCCATCACTATTTTCTCCGGCTCAGAAAACACCGTCCCAAGCCAAACGATACCAGAACATGTCGACATTGTATCCGCTCCTGATCATCCCAGCCAAATTGATTTCATTCTGAGGTATGTTACCAAATGTGGTGTGAAATCATTAATGGTCGAAGGTGGCGGTCATATTATTCACTCTTTCATAGCCGCCCAAGCCCTGGATGAGCTATACCTAACTCTAGTTCCTGTTGTTATTGGCGACAAGAGGGCTCCCGCTTTGCTTGGTGGACAAAGCCTGGCCGCACCACCCCATATTAAAATCCTGGAGAGTAGGCAGATCGGGAACGAAACCTTTCTTCACCTCGAGTTCAGCTACAGTTAAAATCCTTGTAGTAAAGCTGCGGTTATCACATATGTTCTCTCCCATGATGATCAGACAGCCACAAACACCCCTCGTGAATTCCCGTCAAACAGGCTTTATGCTATGAAAAAAAGCCTCCTTGTTTTTCTACTTTTTACTGCTGTGGTCTGGGCTGATTATCCCGATCAATCCAGGGTTGTCAGAACTGCTGAAATGTGGGGGGGCATCAGCAGTAATAGTAATGTTGTGCTTAGTGATGATGGAGAATCATTACAGCTAGCCGACGGGTCAGTTACAGGTTTCTTCACTTTAATTCCCGATACTCTGCCGGCTCCTTTTGACCGTGGCCTGCCGTCGTGGAACGGGACGGCATTTCATGAGGATTCGGGCTTCAAGGTTTCTGTGCGTTTTAAATATTCTACCACCTGGTCACCCTGGTTAACTGTAGGCTATTGGAAAAATTATATCTGGCCATTCTACGGAGAGACGTCCTACGCAGCTGGAGAAATTGACTATGACTATGTCGTTCTGGACGACTTTCACACGATCTGGCAATGGCGAGTAGAGTTTAAGAGGCAGTTAGCAACACATCCTTCGCCGTCCATCAACAAGCTTAGTTTTTTTGTAAGCGACCAGAGAACCACTGACAACCAGAATATGTCAGCGATTATAAACGATGATCCACCAGAAATATACATTCCCACAAATTTTGTCTGTCAGTACAATGTTGATCCTGAAATTGGTGGAAGTATCTGCTCACCCACGTCTACAGTGCTGGCTATCCGAAGTTATGATATCGAGGTAGATCCCTATGGTTTTGCCCTTGATAATTATGATGATTACTGGAACCTCTTTGGGATCTGGCCGCGGGCAGTCCAGAATGCTGCGGGATATCATCTTGATGGCGCCGTAACCCGCTATCGCACCTGGAGTCAGGCTTATGATACACTGGCGGCTGGCGGACGGGTCATCATGTCAGTTGGACCCCCGCTTTATGCAGGACACCTTATGATGTTGGCGGGCTTTGATAGCCAGGGTGACCCCCTGGTTCATGATCCAGCACAACAAAATGGCGAGGGTTACGAATTCAGTAAGTCTTCTATATCCCAATCCTGGTTCACCAAGGGTGGCGTGGGCTACACTTTCTTCTCCGATGAAACTATTGTTGCTCTGGATGATGGGCAGCAAAACACCCGGCCCGACCAATTAGAGCTATACGAAAACTTTCCCAATCCATTTAACCCCTCTACCAGTCTGAGATTTACACTGTCTTTTGCTTCTCACATTAAGCTGAGTGTTTTTGATCTCGCTGGTAAACAGATCGATGTGTTAATCAGCGATTATCTACCGGCTGGAAATCATCAGATTGTCTGGAATGCTCAGAATCAGGTAAGCGGGGTTTATCTCGTACGCCTGGAGTCTGGTACGGAAACACAGATTCGTCGCATGACCCTGCTGAAGTAAGCCTCACCTCTTTATACTAGCCTAAAAAGGCCAGAAAATTGGCGCCATGACAGAAGCAATTACCCAAAAAATCAAATTCAAGGGCACACCGGCTTTCACATAATCCATAAACTGGTATTTACCTGGACCATAGACCATAAGATTAGTTTGATAGCCAATCGGGGTCATAAAGCTGGCTGATGCGGCATAGCAAATAGTGAATATTAGCGGTCGGGAGTCAATACCCATATTATTGGCTGCTGCAATGGCAATGGGGGTCAGCACGATGGCTGCTGCATTATTAGAAACCACCGATGTGATTATGGCCGTGATAAAATAGAGGCTGGAAAGCAGCACATAGGGCGCTAGATCTGCCGAGAATGTTTTTGCCAGGGAAGTCACGCTCTCACCAATCAGGTGCGCTGCACCACTGGTTTCCATGGCCGTTCCAAAAGGAATAAAGGCGGCAATAAAGATGATGACTGGCCAATTAATGGCACTGTAAGCTTCTCTCGTTGAAATGTGCTTGGTAACCAGCAGCAGGAAGGCACCTGCCAGAGCGGCCGCCAGAATATCAACAAGTCCTGTTGCTGCCGAGAGCATGATAATGGGAATAATGATGACCGCCAGCCAACGGATTCTTTTTTTGCGCATATTGATTTCATGATGCTGCAGAATGATCAAGTCTGGATCATTACGCATTTCTGATATCTGGTCAGCTGGCATGAGCATAAGCAGGGTATCAGCAAAGTGGAGGCGAATATGGGCGATCTTTTGTTTGATGGTAACGCCTCTGCGGCCAATGGCCAGAACAAAAGCCTTGTATTTCTTGCGGAAATTCAGATCGCTCAGGGATTTACCATAGAGTGTTGAATCGGGACCAACCAAGCCTTCAACCAACACATTGTCTCCAGCCTGAAGTTCTTTTTCACCCAACTTGACCTCTGAGAGCGCTAAAACTTTTTCCTGCTGAAGAAATTTTAAAAAATTCTCCAGAGCCCCCTTTGTTAACAGAATGTCACCTTGAAGCAGAATGAGGTTTCCAATATTGCTGGTAAGTTGAATACCATCTCGAATTACAGCCAGAACGGTAATGTCATAGCGCTCATTCACCTGGCGGTCTCGACAATTTGACCCAATCAGGGGTGAATCATTATCTACTTTGAATTCAGTGAGATAGGTAGACATATGATATTTACCTACCAGGGTACTCACGGGAGCACGAGAGGGTAAAAGCTTAGGTAAAACAACCAGGCTATAGATGGATCCGACTACAAGAAAAATGATCCCCATGGGTAAAAACTCAAACATTCCCAGAGCCTGGAGACCGTGCGCTTCACCTACAGAACTGACCAACAGATTGGTTGAGGTCCCGATGAGGGTGATGGTGCCGCCATAAATAGCCGCATAGGAGAGCGGTAAAAGTAGTTTTGAGGGTGAGATTCTAAATTTTGAAGCCATGTGCATGGCTACCGGGATAAAGATTGCCACGGCTGCAACATTGTTGATAAATCCCGAGAAAATGCTTACTGTAACGAAGAAGAGACCTATCCCCAGCCACTTTACCTTCTTTTCCATGTTGATGAAATATTGGGCGAAATTTTCAAGGATACCGGTTTTTACCAGGGCGTGACTAAGTACAAACATCACGGCAACAGTAAGCACAGCCTTGTTGCTAAACCCTGCAATGGCCTGATCACTATCTACGTATCCCGTAAACCAGAGTACCAGCAAGAGACCCAGGCCCAAAACATCGATAGGGAGGACTTCCAAAACCAGAAGCACTAGCAAGAGAATCATCAAGACGAATATTCCCGCTATCTCAAATCCCATATTTCTCCTTATTTTCCAGTCTTAACGCTTTCAAAGACGTCACTCCAGAGCGCCATATTTTACATTGGACGAGCTGGTCTCCATTATAACAAAAGTTATTGTGTTTAAATAATTTGTGCAAGCAATAAGCGTTTATAGTATGGAACGAATCTTTGGGTGAGAAATCTCTTGATAATATATTTGATGACCCCTTCCAGTAGAAAAAAATGAAGCCTCGATCCTTAAGGAAAAGGCTTGGTGGGTCAAGCCTGTTTGTTAAATTCCGCACTGATATCAAAAGGATATAACTATATACAAAATGAGGAAGTGACTCATGAAAAAATTTGTTACCCTGTTAGTCTTTGCGCTGATTTTAATCGGTGGAGTATACGCCGATAAGGTCGCTGTGATCTCCAAGGTACAAGGTGAAGTCCTGATACAAAAGGCAGAAGATTTTGATTATAACACACCGGTTACCATGGGTATGATCCTGGACAACAACGATCAGATCAAAGTAAATGATGGTTTTGCTGTGATGTTGCTTCTGGATGATAAAAGCCAGGTGAAGCTTCGTGAAAATACAGAAGTAGCTGTTACCATGGTAGAAGATATTGGTGGTCCTGGATACCATGTTCGTCTTGAATATGGTCAAGCCCTGACAAAGTATGCCAAAGGGGCCGAGTTTGGTTTTCAGCTACACACGCCAACCTCTGTGGCTTCCATCAAAGGAACCGAGTTCTGGACCGTTACGGATCCTGAAACTGGTGATCAAGTGATTGTTGTCGAGGGCCAGGTTGATGTGATGAACAACCTCACAGGCATGATCAGCACCGCTGGTCCTGGTGAAACCGTAAGCTCAACAACAGACGGATATATCCAGACGGGTGAAACTGAAGAGGGGACCATCCCACAAGATCCTGAAGATGATACTATTGATGCGGAAGAAGATACTGGAGACGCTGGGTCAGACTCTACAGAAGTAGACACCGAACTGGTTGATGAAGAAGAGCCAGAAACCGATGACGCTGCGGGCGACATGCCACCCCCCCCTCCCTCTACAGCAGGCGAAACAGCTCCTGAAGCTGAGGATGAAGAAGCTGGAGACGACGAAGAAGGCGGTGGACTCTTTGGTGATGCTCTCGCCATGGATGCCGCACTGGGTGCTGTAACCATTGATGGTCAGCTCTATAACCAAATTGCACTACGTCCCGATATTTCTATTGGAAAACTGGGCGTCGGACTGGATATCGTTCTCTATATGGATCAAAATGGTGACATTAGGAGCGATGACTGGGATGACTATACTGACATTATAGACAAGATCATGTATGTCCGCTGGGGTCAGCCTCAAGATCCTCTCTATGTCAGGGTTGGAACTCTTGAAAATGTCGTTCTGGGTTATGGTCTATTTGTGAATGGCTATAACAACATGATGGAATACCCCTCCGTCCGTAAAATTGGAACCCACATTGGTTTCACCCTTGGTAATTTTGGTGTTGAAACCATGGTCGCCAATGTAAAAGAGTTGGTTGGCCTGGCCTCATTTCGTGGTACTTATAGTCTCGGGAAATTGAAGTTTGGTGCTACCGTTGCTTCGGACTTCAACCAGTATCTGGGCTTTAAAGATACCGATGATGATGGCCGTCCCGATCTTGTGGATGACTTCCCAGACAATGATACCTACTGGCTGGATTCAGATGGTGATGGTTATGCCGATAGAGATCCAGAGGAATACGATATCGATGGTGACAATAAAACCGATAGCCACCCCAACCCTATTTACAATTTTGATGATGCCATTGAAGGTCTCAAGCCAGAGCCCTTTAACCTGGCTGAGAATAAAGCCACGCTCACAGGTGTAAGTTTTGATGTGGGATATCCTGTATTTAGTTCAGGTTTTCTGGATGTCATGCTCTTCGCTGAAGCCGGACAGTACATCGGAAATCACTACAATTATACCGATGGTGCCGCAGGACTGGATTCTGTAGAAGTAACCCATGGTTGGGGTTTAACTGCTCCCGGTATCCGTGCGACAGTCATGAAAATTGTTAATATCGGGCTGGAATATCGAATGACCGGCGAAAATTTCGTCTTCTCCATGTTCGATCAGAACTATGACATTGATCGTGTGAGTATGCAGTCCTTTCCGCTGGCAGATGTAATGAAGCCTATCACACGCGACATGAGACTCATGAACACAACACCCATGCAGGGTGTTTTTGGAAGCGTGGGTGTAGACATCCTAAGTTTGGTAACGGTTACTGGTGCATATCAGCACATGATACAGGATGGATCTGACCCGGTTAAGGGTGTATATGGATCCATTAACCTGGCTGAAAACCTCATTCCAAAACTGGCTGGTGCATCTGCATACCTCAATCGTATGAATGTCGATGATCCCTGGGATATTTATAGCGAAGGGACATTGCTGGGTTATAAAGCAGTCTTTGCTCTGGGTGGTGGAGCTACATTAACCTGGGATTTCCGTCAGACTTTCCGTGACCTGGATGGTGATGGAGAAATCAACATGGATAGTGGCTCAGATGAAGTAATCAGGACCACAGTTATTGAAACTGGGTTTTCTTTCTAAACACAACACTATAGATGACAAAAAACGCCCTGCCTTTGCGGGGCGTTTTTTTTGACATCTCTTTTCAACCGAACAGCGAGCCTTGTGACCCTTCAGCGAAAATGAGCCTGTCTTCCTAATCCTTTTAGTACCTTCCCCTTATGACAACATCTGAGGAGGGCGTCTCGTGAAATCAAACAAATCGATTATTTATAAGCTGGTGTTGTTGGCGATCTCAACAATACTCTTAGCCCAGCCACAGACCACCATTGAAACGACCAAGATGTCGGAGACCCTGTATCATTTTAAGGTCACAACTTTTTATCCTGTAAGCACGCTTGCCTCCATCGGTCCTGATGGTATTCTGTTGGTAGATCCCGGCATGGAGCAGTCACACACAGAGCTCATGAAAGTTTTGTCTGAACTGAGTGACATGAAGGTGACCAAAGTAATCAACACCCACTCCCATGATCACCATACCAGCATGAATAAGTACCTCGGTGAATCAGCTGAAATTATCGCACATGCCGCCAGTACAGAGCTCATGCGGGGTGATCTAGATGTCTTGGTTGAATGGCCCAAAAAAGCCTTCCCCTCAACATCCATTGACAGCGAAACCAGCTTTACCTTTAACGGTGAGGAAATTCGATTGATTCCTGTCGACGGGGGACACTGCAAAGATGACCTCTTGGTATATTTTCCCGAATCAAAAGTAGCCTGTACCGGTGGTGTCCTAAAATCGGGCTCGTACCCCATGGTTGATTTTGCCCGTGGAGGTGATTTTAGAAACTTTGCCGTTCTGGCTCGGAACGCGCTTACCCTTTTCCCTCAAGATGTCACTTTTGTTCAATCCCATGGCGACAACTTCAATTATACCCAGGCCAATGAATATGTTGAACGACTTGACAGAAGCATTCCATTGATCAAAAAAGCCGTGGCAGCTGGAGACACTCCCAAAAAAATGATTGATGAAAACATTCTTTCGGTAGTAGCTGATAGCGATCATGCTTATCCAAACCGAAACTTTTGGATCCAAACAATCCACCGGGGATTGTCCATGGAAAATAATGGGGTGAAAAAATCTTTAACCGCTCCTCTTTACCACGCCCTGGAAAAAGGCAACGGGAATGATGCCAGTAAAGTTTACAGGGAACTCAAAAAGTCGAATCCTGATGAATATGGTTTTAATGAAAATGTTCTCAACACGCTGGGCTATTATCTACTTGGGAAAAACCGCCTGGAAGATGCTGTTACGATTTTTAAACTAAATGTTAAAGAATATCCCAAGTCTTTCAATGTCTATGATAGTCTTGGAGAAGCGTATATGAATAAGGGTAGTCTCTGGCGGGCCAGGCGGAACTATAAAAAATCCATTCGGATCAACCCCAAAAACCAAAATGGCCTAGACATGCTGGAGAAACTCTCCTCGCAATAACACCACTCCGCAACACGTAACATAAAAGAAGAGGCCTCGAAATTCGAGGCCTCTTTGATTTCTCAATTTAAGAATAGTTTAGCTTGGTGTCTGGAACTTTGTTTTCTGTTCCTGATAGTAGCTGTCTTCTGGCTGAAGCACGATACATTCATCCATCACAGCAACAGCTTCATCGATACGACCAAGCTTCCAGAGAACCTCACCTTTGGTATCCATGATTTGTGCCTTATCTCTAGCGCCCTCGTCTTCAGCCAACAGGGCGATACCCTGATTTATACGCTCCAGGGCGTTCTCAAGATTTAAGTCAAGCTCGGTCATGCGCCAGGCATAACCATTCAAAAGACCTGATGTTTCTTTCTGAACGCCAGACATAAAGTCAACATAACGACGATAGGTATCTGCTTCAGCAGCATTGTCTTTCATCCCACGATAAAAGTTACGTAAAGCATCATAAGCCTTTGGAAGCACTTCAGTATTAGTTTCGTTGTTGATAAATGAAACCAGTGTCTCAGGGTCTTGATTCTCTTTGGCGTGATACAGTGCCATTTTAAGGGCCGCCGTTGAGTGTAACAAGGGCTCTACAGATTCGAGCCCAAAGAGTATTTCCCAGTAGGTCATGGCAGCCTGGAGGCCACTCATAGTTTCTACCTTACCCGCCAAAGAAACTAGCAGGTCAGCATTGTCTGGATCTTCCTGAAGCTGTCGCACAAGATCAGGAACCGTGTTGATTCCATTGCGAATGCGGGTCATTTCTGCCAGATATTCAGCTGGTGGTCTGTAACCTACAATACGATCAATTTCGTTGCCCTCTTCGTCAACAAAGACATAGGAGGGAATAGAGTGAATATTGAAGCGTTTTGACAAATCGTCGTTTTGGGAAGAATCAACATTTAAATGATAGGAAACAAAATTTTCAGATGTATATGCTATGAGAGCGGGGTCAATAAATGTTTCGGCGTCCAGCCGATTACAGGAGCCTCACCATTTTGCCCAGAACTCGTAGCCAACTATTTTTCCGTTAGCCTCTACTTGAACACTAGCATCAGTAATCCATGGGTAAACCGGTTCTTTTTCTGCACAGGCCAGGATCATCATTCCGGCTATCGCGACGAACCACACTTTTCTTATTTTCATAACAATCCTTTCAAACTCTCAAATCAAAAATATAGTCATGTGAAACTATTGTCAGTGGCAGGAGATTGCAACGCTCATTCCGGCTCAAATCATCTTTGCACCTGGCAAAAGCTAAGCGCTATCATGGATTGAAGATAAAAAGCCAACTGAAGGTGGCTTTTTTATTTATCTGTGTGGATTCGGTGGGCTCTAACGCCCGACTTAAGTCGGGCGTTTTAGAAAAGTCTAGTGAACAGTGTGCTCAATGGATTTCTGTAGCTTGGGATCACCCATGGCAATGATGGGATCTTTGCCCGACTTCATGGACACCCACCACAGAAAGATACCACCAATCCCAAGGAGTGTAGTAAAATGCATCCACGAAAGCTGGAGGTGGTTGTCATTAAACGTAGGGTTGATCATCCAGAAGTGATCAACATAGTGCATAAACAGAGCCAGGCTGGAAATAGATACGATTAACACCGGAATCCTTTTTACAGCCCTGAAAGCCAGAACTATAAATGGCACAATAAAATGAAACATGATCAAAAAGAGGCTGACGTACTTCCAGCCATGCTCCCAGCGGTGGAGAAACCAGATGGTTTCCTCGGGAATGTTGCCATACCAGATCAGGAAGTACTGGGCGCCACCGATATAGGCCCACCAGGCCGTAAAGGCGAAAAGGAATTTTCCCAGATCATGGGTGTGTTCCGCGGTTACGATTTCACCTGCTCCATTATTTCGTAATCTTATCGCCATTATGGATAACAAAGCAAGAGAAGCCAAAAAGCCCCCTGACCACACATACACACCAAAAATGGTTGAGTACCAGTGGGGATCAAGACTCATGAGCCAGTCAAAAGCGAAGACTGTTACCGTAATGGCGTACAGAACTGTGCCGCCGGCAGCCAGACGGCGCATTTTTCCAAGACTTGCCGCATCACCACCATCTTGAGCTATAGACAGCTTTCTCAAGCCGTGAGCCAGCCATGACCAAATTGCAAAAATGACGATACCGCGGATAAAAAAGAAGGTTGTATTAAGATAAGGTGCTTTCCACTGCAGGATCTTATCATGCATGACATGGGGATCGTCCACGTGTGACCAATGAAATAGATCGTGCATTCCAAAGAAAAGCGGGATCATCAGCAAACCCATAATGGGCAGGGCGCAAGCCAGGTTTTCAGCGACGCGTCGCATGACCACACCCCAATAGGCTCCAGTAATGTGATGAATGAGGACAAAGAATAGTCCCCCCAGTCCTATTGTGGTAAAAAAGGTGAAGGCGGTGAGATAGGCCTGGAAGAATTGTGCATGATCCATAAATGCACCTATCACCGAAAGCAGCAAGCCGACACCACCAGCAATCAAAGCCTTCTGGGTGAATGAGCTAGTCTCTAATAACATGTATGTGTTTTTGTCGAATTTCATAGTGCGCTCAAGACCTTTAATTCTTTTGTAGTGATCGGAGGTAGCCGATTATAGCCCAGCGATCTTCTACGGATACTTGCGCTTTGAGTGATGGCATGTTGAGCCAACCAGCTGTGATAGCGTTGAACATGTGTCCATCGCTCAAATTTATGATGCGCTCATCATAAAAATTGGCTGGTGGTATAGGGTATTTATAGAACAGTATTTTACCCTGGCCGTCGGCGTTTATGCCGTGACAGGCAGAACAGTAGATATCATAGCGTTCTTCACCACGCTTAAGCATGTTTGCAGTAAATACCATGGGGGCCGAGGCTATAAGTTCACCGGCAGCATTTTTACCGTGGTAGTAAGCATCATCAGCGCGTAATTCATCGCGAGCCACCGTTCCTTCTACGGGTGTCCGCATGGTTGCGCCATCCACAAAAAAGTTACTCTCAGACTGAGCCTTATACTTTTTTTGTGAATCCATATTGGGGTTCAGATGAACCGGGGGCTTGTCGGAATAATTTCCGCGACCACAAGTGACAATCATTAAAATTGAAACGGTCAATAACATCAATCGAGTAAGTCGTTTTTTCATGATTATCTCCTTACTCGCCAGCCACCAGCTCAACATCGGTACCACCAATTGAGCTGAGAAATTCTTGAATTTTCTGGTCGTCAAACTGTTCATCGTCTGACTCAATGCTGACATAGAAAGCATCGTCGGTCACTTTTGCAAATTTGTCTGAATAGAATACCGGATGATGCAAACGGGGAAGCCTGTTTAGGTGGAACATACCAAAGACAGCCCCAAAAGCGCCAAAAAGCACAAAGAGTGCAAAGGTAACGATGACGAAAGCCTGCCAACTGAAGAATGGCTTGCCTGATATCACCAGGGGATATTCAACAGCTGCAACCCAATACTGCAGCCCCATACCAATTGTCGCACCGGCGAGAGTCATTCCACCAACAATATAGCCGAGAGGGGAACGCTTGAGACCCATGGCATCATCCATCCCATGGATCGGGAAGGGAGAGTGACAATCAAAACTTTTATAGCCAGCATCACGAATTTTCTTGGCTGCCTCAATAAGTTCAGCAGGATTCGCAAAGCGGGCGAGAGCACCTAATGTTTGACTCATTTGGCACCTCCATCGTGTGGATAGTTATGGGGATCGGCTTCCGGCAGCACGCCTTTAACTTCTGAGAGCGCTACCATGGGTAAAAATCTCAGGAAAAGCAGGAAGAAAGTAAAGAAAAGTCCAAAGCTTCCTACAAAGGTCAAGATATCCCAGATAGACGGCGAGTAATAATCCCAACTGGAAGGGAGAAAATCACGCGATAATGAGGTTACTGTAATCACAAAACGTTCAAACCACATGCCGATATTTACAAAAATAGATGCGACAAACATAACCGGGATACTGCGGCGTAATTTCTTAAACCAAAAAATTTGGGGCGTGATCACATTACAGGTAAACATAATCCAATAAGCCCAGGCATAAGGTCCCAGGGCGCGATTGATAAACGCAAAGACCTCGAATTCATTCCCCGAATACCAGGCAATAAAAAATTCTGTCATATAGGCATAGCCCACCATGGAGCCGGTAACCAGGATGATCTTGTTCATTTTCTCAAGATGGTTAACTGTGATTATATCTTCGAGGCCATAGATCTTTCTGGCAATAATGGCCAGGGTCATAACCATACCAAAACCCGAGAATACTGCACCCGCTACAAAGTATGGCGGGAAGATAGTGGTATGCCATCCAGGCACCATGCTGGTTGCAAAGTCTGTTGCCACAACGGAGTGAACAGATAAAACCAACGGTGTCGCCAGCCCAGCTAACATGAGATAAGCTTTTTCATAATGTTGCCATTGACGATTTCCACCTCTCCAACCGAGAGCAAAGAAGCCTAATACCTTTTTGCGTACTTTTGTGGCGCGGTCTCTCAGGGTGGCCAGATCGGGAATAAGACCAACATACCAGAAGAGAGTAGAAACTGTGAAATAAGTTCCAACGGCGAAGATATCCCATAGAAGCGGGCTTCTAAAGTTGGGCCAGATCAACATCTGGTTGGGAATTGGAAACATGTAGTAGGCCAACCAGATTCTGCCAACGTGAATACCTGGAAAAACCAGAGCTGTAATCACAGCAAAAATTGTCATTGCCTCAGCAAAGCGGTTAATGGCCGTCCTCCACTGTTGTCTCAATAAAAACAGAATGGCTGAAATCAGGGTTCCGGCATGACCAATACCCACCCAGAACACAAAGTTTACAATGGCCCAACCCCATCCAACGGGGTTGTTCAGGCCCCAGATGCCAGTGCCTTCCCAGGCCAACCAGCCAATGGCTCCCAACAGAACCATCATACCGGAAACGGCCATAGCAAACAACAGATACCATTTCGGTGGAGCTGGTGTTTCTACGATTCCGCTGACTTTATCCGTCAGGGTGCTGAAGGTATGGCCACCAGTAACTAGCAATTCCTCGCCCCCGATTGCTTCAGTGGCAGCGGAATCTCTTTGGGGATGTTTATTTAATATACTCACTTTTGAGTCCCATATAATTTCATTGGTTCAAGACCTACGCCGTATGCTCAACTGCAGCATGTCCAGATTCCAATTCAGGATTCGGATTGCGCAGCTTGGCACCATAGCTGGTTCGTGGTTTCAAGTTCAATTCACCTAACAATGAATAGTCCCTGTTCTGTGCTTTTATTTTGGAAACTTCGCTATTGGGGTCGTTAATGTTTCCAAAAGCAATGGCATCGGTGGGACAGGCCTGCTGACAAGCAACTACGATATCGCTTTCTTCCAATTCCCGGCCTTCGTTCTTAACTTCGATCTTGGCAACATTGATTCGCTGTACACAAAAAGTACATTTCTCCATGACACCGCGGAAACGGATGGAGACATCAGGATTCATAGCCATTTGTACAATCTCTGGCATATCCTTGGTGAAGTTGAAGAAGTTGAAGCGTCGAACTTTATAGGGACAGTTGTTGGCGCAATAACGAGTTCCAATACAGCGATTATAGGCCATTTCGTTCAGACCTTCTTCGCTATGGGTTGTGGCTGCTACAGGACAAACACCCTCACAAGGCGCCAGCTCACAATGCTGACAGGCAATGGGCTGAAAGACCATTTCGGGATCTTCAACATCACCTGTATAATAGCGGTCCAGACGAATCCAGCTCATATCACGACCGTTATTCACTTCTTCCTTGCCAATAACGGGAATATTGTTTTCGCTCTGACAGGCAATCGTACATGCGCTACAGCCGGTACAGCTGGTCAGGTCAATGGACATGCCCCATTGGTTTCCTTCCGAATAATCATGCTCTTTCCACATGGATTTGAGCTCATTATTTTCTGCGAAGGCCATGGCAAATTCTGGGTCTTTCTGGTAATCAGCCAGTGTGCTCTCGCGGACGATGGTCGGCAAGCGCTCCTGAATGGCTTCTGCAGCCAGTTTTTCTTCATCAAAACCATGATTATCCTGAACACAGGCCAGGGTATGAGTGCCGAAAGCTTTTTCAGCTGAAAAGCCGGAGGCAATACTCATCCCGGAGGCATTGCGCAAGACACTTACGTTGGCACCAACACCAGTAGAAACACGACCAATTTCACGGCCATAACCCAACTCAAGAGCAAGAGTATTGTCAGCCATGCCTGGTTGTATCCAAACAGGCAGCACTACATCAACACCACCGCTTGAGATCTTCAGGCGGTCTTCATTTTTTACACCAAGATTCATGGCCGTATTGGCTGAAATCAGTGCAACATTATCCCAGGTCAGCTTAGTTACGGGATCGGGCAGTTCCTGCATCCAACCATTGTTGGCATATCGACCATCATGGTTGGAGAAGGAGCTTGTAAAAATGACTTCCATATCACCCGCAGAAGCCGTCGATGAATAATACCGACTCATGGAAACAGCGCCTTGAGCTCGAGTCTTGTTTACTGCTACAGAGGATTCTCTGCTGGAGGCAAGAAAACCATCATGAACGACTTTGCGCCAGGCTTTTTCAAAATTAGATGAACCTATAATATCTTTCCAGGTTTCTTGAACCACGCCGTAAGCCCAAACTTCTTCATCGGCTACCAGGTCAGCCAGGACATCAACATTGCTTTTACCATCAAATAGTGGAGCGATGAGAGGTTGAATGACTCCAACACCACCATACCCAGAGACATCTCCCCAGCTTTCCAGGAAATGTGCTTCAGGAATATGCCAGGTTGTCTTTGCTGAGGTTTCATCTACATGTGAAGATAAATGTACAGAATATTTAACCTTTGTAAGGCCTGTTAAAAAGTCAACATCGGCGGGTGCTTGATAAACTGGATTACCACCCAGAATTATCAGTGATTCCACCTTGCCGGCATTCATTGCTTGGCCCAGCTCAACAAAAGACTTCAGGCTGGAAGCCTGCATGTCAGGGTTTAAAGTGTAGCTTACTGTTTTATTGGTGTTGCTTAACACATCATTTATCAGAGCAATCAGTGTGTGCACTTCAGCGGGCTGGCGACGGCCACCCAGCACCAGCGAGTTACCCTTGTTGTGAATCAAGTCTTTGGCAACAGCGCTAATCCACTTTTTATCAAAATTGGCGTTGACGCGTGGAGCACGAATATTCAATCCTTGTGCGCTAAGTTCGTGTGCCAGGGCTGCAGCAAACATACCGACCTGTCCACTCTGAACTCTCAGGCGATGATCTGCCATGCCGCCAGTAATGGTATAAGTTCCCTCAACCACATAGAGACGATTCATGCTGTCTTTTTCAGAACGGACCTTTCGACGAGAGGCAAAATCCCGTGCATGGGGAATGTCATTGCTATCCATTTGGAGAAAATCAGAATCCAAAGACAATACGACATTAGCGTCTTTAAAATTATATCTGGGTTGAGCCGGGGTCCCTGTTGCAGCCCCAACGCCAGCAAAAACATTCTCATCACTGACACTGTCATAGGTAACCCATTGCGCCTGTGGGAACTTCTTCTTGAAGGCCTTACTGAGGCGCATCATTGTGGGAGAGGTGAAACTTTCAGAGAGGATGGCCAGTCCTTCGCCACCATTTTCGGTATATTGATCCGTCTGTTTTTTCCAGGCTGCCCGATAGGAGCTCCAGGTGGAGTTTTTGCCTTTATTTAATACCATTTGCGAGCGGTCTGGATCGTACAGGTTGAGCATTTCAGCCTGCATAAAAACATTTGAAGAGCCGCCAGAAGCTGGATGGAGCTTATTGCCCTCTATCTTAGTGGGACGACCTTCGTGACTTTCGACCAACAAACCAAAGGATTCATTTCCAAAAGGCATGCTGGTGGCGTAATACTGTGGTTTTCCAGGAATAATCTCTTCTGGTTTAACCACGTAGGGGATGATTTTCTCGACAGGTCGTCGACAGCTGGTTAAACCAGCCAGCGCCATGGAAGCACCCATCAAGCCTAAAAATTTTCTGCGTGAAACAGGGTTTTTCAACTCATCGGCACCCTCTGGAAATTCTTTTTCAACCAATTCCTTGAATTCTGGAGTTTCGGCGAGATGATCCAGGCTACGCCAGTATTTTTTACCCTGTGTGCTGGGGTTTATTGCGTTACTCATCGGTGACATCCTGTACAGTCAGTGATCGGAGCCTTGATATCCAAGAGCTCCTTCTGTTTGGCGGCAAATTCAGCCTGGTTTGCCGGTGGCGTCCAGGTCATGTTGGTAACTTCGTTAGCGGGGCGCAAGTGATCGTCCGGGTTGCGATGACAGTCCAGACACCAGCCCATACTTAAGGGTTTATGCTGGGCGACCACATCCATTTCGGCAATGTTGCCATGACAGCTAGCACAACCCACACCTACTGTGATATGCGCGGAATGATCAAAGTAGACATAATCCGGAGATTTATGAACTCGGATCCATTCCAGGGGAGTCCCAGTTTTAAAGCTTTCTCGGACCAGGGACAGTTTATCACTATCGGCCTTGATCATGTTGTGACAATTCATACAGGTTTTTGTCGGAGGCAAGCCGGCAACGGGAGAGGTCTCCACGCCAGTGTGACAGAACCGACAATCTAAGCCAAGGTCCCGTACATGCACTTTGTGGCTGTAGGAGACGGGCTGTGCAGGACGATAACCAACATCAGTATACCACGGTGAAGCATAGTACCAGATCAGACCCACAATTACAACCGTGGTTAGACCGGCACCAACAGCAGCATACAACGGGGCTTTATTCGTCCATTTGGGGAATATCTGAGCCAAGATTTATCCCTTTATTTCTTTTCCAGAGTTTGGGTTTTGAGGGGTTCTAATGGCCGCCGGTAATTCACCGGCTGCCTTACGTTTTTCCCCACCTTCTAACGGCCAGCATGATACATTCCTGTCAAAATAATGACAAGTAGTTTATCATTTTCAATACATTAGAAATCAGGATAAATAATATCACCTAAAAGCTTCTAAAGTCACTTTCTCTTGTACCTGTGAAAGCGGGAAACAAGAATATCCTTAAGCTACCTTCCACGACCCCGCATGGTTGGATCCAGGGCGTCTCTCAGACCCTCTCCAAAGAGGTTGAAGCCAATTACCATAACCGCTACAGCCAGGCCAGGGAAAACAGATATCCACCATTCTCCGCGTAGGTGCATTCTACCAAAAGCAATCATAGAGCCCCAGCTAGGCTCTGGTGGTTGAGCTCCCAGACCGATAAAGGATAGTGATGCTTCAGCCATGACGGCTCCGGCGATACTCATGGTAAAGGCCACAATCACAGGCGCCAGGCTGTTCGGTAGAACATGCCGCATGATGATTCGCCACTGTGAATACCCTAGCGATCGGGCTGCAACAACATATTCCTGTTCAATAATGGTCAATACTTGAGATCTCATAATTCTAGCCATGCCTGGCCAACTCACCAGACCAATAGCCAACATGGCCACTTCAATACTGGGACGTGGCACAGCGGCTGTAATTCCAATCATAAACAGGAGGGCCGGAAACCCGAACATCACATCAGTAAAACGCATGATAATGGTTTCAACCCACCCTCGAAAGAATCCGGCAATAAGTCCAAGAATCGCCCCGATAAACATAGAAATCGAACTTGCAATAATGCCTACTTTGAGAGAGATGCGCGCACCATAAATAATTCGAGAAAGTACATCACGCCCCTCTTCATCTGTCCCCAACCAATGTTGTGTTGACGGCGGCTGAAGACTGATATCCAGGTCTGCATCGTAAGGATCATAGGGTGCTACCCAGTGGGCAAAGACTCCTACAAAAACCAACAAAGCCACCAGGAAAAGGCCGAACAGAGCAACCTTATTCTTGCGAATCTGTCTGATGGTTTCTGATGTGATGCTACCGCGCATACACTTCTTCCATGAGATGATTTGTTTCATCCACATGCGGCGATTCGAATCGCCGCCTAGATAGCCACATCATTTTTTATTCTCCAAGCGGATGCGCGGATCAATGACGCCATACAGTATGTCCACGATAAAATTGGCTGTTACAAAAATCAAAGCCGTAACCAGAACTGCACCTTGGATGACGGGAAAATCACGTTTCAAAATGGCGGTCAGGGCGAGACGTCCAATACCGGGCCAGTTGAAAATGGATTCTGTGAGCACCGCACCAGACAGATAGGATCCGAAATCAACACCAATGATGGTCACAACAGGAATGAGGGTGTTTTTCAAGGCGTGCTTGGCTACAACCATAAAATTAGACAAGCCTTTGGCCTTCGCGGTACGGACATAGTCCTGGGATAACACTTCCAGCATATTCGCCCGGGTAACTCGCGCCAGAAATGCAGCGCTACGCGTTCCCAGGGTGATGGCTGGCAGAATGAGATAAGGCAGACAACCATAGCCGGTGAGATAAGGCCACCCCACGGCTCGAGCTCCAATCACCAGGAGTAACCCTACCCAGAAAACCGGTGCTGATATCCCCAGCAAGGCGATTCCCATGGTTGTACGATCCAGCCAGGAATGTGGTTTTATGGCTGACACCACCCCCACAGAAATTCCCAGTAAAATCGAAACGGACATGGCTCCTACAGCCAACAACATGGTGGCAGGAAAGCGTTCCATGATCATTTGGGTTACAGGTTTTTGAGAAATAAATGATACCCCTAAATCTCCGTGGAGTAGACCCCAGAGATAGTGACCGAATTGTTTCCAGAGAGGGTCGTTTAGATGGAACTGCTCTCGCAATCGCTCCAGTGTTTCCTCTTCATAGCGTTCGCCCACCATGGACAATACAGGATCTCCGGGAACGATATACATCAGTATAAAAGTCAACAGGATGATTCCTAAAATCACAGGGACGAGCTGCGCAAAGCGATTAATAATGTATTGAAGCATTGAAGTGTATTATAAGCGAATGTCTAGAGGTTACAAAGGGCGGGTTTTCTGGGAAGCAGGTCGCATTGCAATACGACCTGCTTCCTGGAACACAAAATGAAATCCGTGGCAAACCCGCCCATCTTCATTAATCTGTTCCCATGTCTACTCTGGATCAAACATTTCTGATTAATCTGGCGCTCAGTTTCCTGGTTGGCTCGGTCTGGGTTACAACGGTGACCGTTATTGCTGAACGATTCGGAAGTAAAATCGGAGGGTTTATCGGCGGTTTACCCTCTACGATTGTGATTGCCCTGCTTTTTATTGGCCTCTCACAATCCACTGCTGCTGCCTCTCAAGCCGCGGTGATGATTCCTTTGGTAATGGGGGTAAATGGTCTCTTTATCCTGATCTATCTGTCTCGGGTTCATCGGGGTTTGGTTAAAGCCCTGCTCACTGCGCTTTTCTTCTGGTTTATTGTCAATGGAGCGATCGTACTGGCGGGTCTTGATGGGCTCTGGTTTTCAATCGCAGGTTGGTTGATCATACTTGGTGTCAGTTATTACACAACAGAACATGTTATGGAAATAGCCTCGAAGGGGGGTATTCGGGTACCCTATACCCTTCAACAAATGCTTATCAGGGGAACCGTGAGCGGATTTATCATTTCCATGGCTGTGTTGGTGAGTCGCCTCGCCGGTCCGATCATTGGTGGTATCTTTTCGACTTTTCCAGTCATTTTTATGTCAACTCTCTACATTACCTATCGTACGGGAGGGCCTGAATTTTCAAGGGCTGTTGCCAAGACACTTATGTTGAGCGGAATGATCAATGTTGGGGTTTATGCCATAACAGCTCATTATGCTTATCAAAACGCTGGCTTGTTAGTTGGAACGCTTATCTCTATAGGCATATCTGGAGTCTCTGCTTCGTTTACATATCGGGTGATACGTCGCCTGACTCAATAAAACAGTTTTACTCTCTTTTTAAACCGAATTTCTCCGGCTAGATTCCAACCATGCAAGAAAATGGTCAGATAGGTTTTAACCGAGTACAGCAATTCATGTTAACCATGGCAGCTTTTGTGGTTGTCGTGGCTGGAATGCGCGCTGCACAAGACATCCTGATTCCTTTTCTGCTTTCTCTTTTTATAGCTATCATCGTGACGCCCCTCTTGAACTGGTTGCGAAGCAAGGGCATGCCTACCTGGGCAGCCATTTTGATGATTATTCTGGCTATTCTCGTGGTTGGTTTTCTCATTGCTGTCCTGGTTGGATCGTCTCTGACAGATTTTTCCAACTCACTTCCGTCCTACCAACAAAGCCTACAGAACAAAACAACCGATCTACTCACTTTCTTTGAGGAAAAGGGTTTTAAAGTCATTGACCAAACGTTTATGGAGTTTATTGATCCCGGTGCTGCCATGCGTCTGACCTCCAAGATTCTCACCGGTATGGGAAACTTGCTGGGTGATACCTTTTTGATTCTTCTTGTTGTGGTCTTCATGCTTCTGGAGGCAGCCACTTTTAGCCAAAAAATTGAGAGAGCCTTTCCTGCAAAATCCCCACAGATGGATCGTTTGAACACCTTTCTCCAGAACATTAATCGCTACATGGTGATAAAAACCTGGACCAGTCTCGGGACTGGAACCATCGTCACGGTCTGGTTAAGCATTTGGCGAGTGGATTACGCACTCCTCTGGGGCCTACTGACCTTTCTCTTAAACTATATCCCCAACATTGGATCCATTATGGCTGCGGTTCCACCGGTACTCCTGGCTTTGGTGCTGCTGGGTCCCTGGACAGCTCTTGCTGTCGCCCTTGGCTATCTGGCTGTCAATATGGGTATTGGTAGTTTTTTAGAGCCTCGACTCATGGGTAGGGGTCTCGGTCTTTCTACCCTTGTTGTTTTTCTGTCGCTCTTGTTTTGGGGGTGGGTCCTCGGTCCTGTAGGAATGATTCTTTCTGTGCCTTTGACCATGACAATGAAAATTGGTCTCTCCAGTTTTGATGAAACCCAATGGCTTTCTGCTCTATTGGATGGTGGGGCCAGCGTTAAACAAGACTAAATCCTTTTTTTACATCTTTATTTATTGAGTGTGTTTAGCCTGGCTTGTCCAGGTTTTTTATCGTTAGCCGTAGAGTTGGCGTAATACCTTAAGGGACTTCATCCCTCTGACAGATTCAATATGATGAAAAGTAAATTGCCAGAGAAAATCCCATAGAGACCGTCTCTCTCTTGCGTTGAGTGTGGTTTTCTCTCGTTCACTCCAGTTGATATCAAGCAGGCCTTGAATGGCTTGAAGCACCACTCCACTTACAAAAACAGAGCCCTGGCCGGGTTGATGACATTTCACGCATTCAAGTTGTGAAGTTCCATTCCCCAGTGAACCACCTTCGACCAGCGCTTCGCGGCACACTGAACAATGTCCCACATGGGGACGAAAACCCAGCTCGCGGAGTAAGTGGGTGTGAAAAAACCAATATGCCTCTGCAGGGCTAATTTCCTGATTACTGAGCCGTGACAAACTATCAACAAGCAATTGAAACAAGCGGGGATGACTCTCGTCATCTTCAACAGAACGATCCTGCAACTCAACCATAACCTGAGCTAAAGTCAGACGGTCAAAGTCCTCTTCAAGTCCAAAAAAACCGTCGATTAGTTCTCCGGATTTAAACAACTGTAGATCAGATGTCGCTTTCGCATAATAGATCACCTGGATGTGACGTGTCGGCTGAAACAAGCCCATGGCCTTGCTTTTGGGAGAGCGAACCCCTTTGGCAATAAGCTTTAATCGTCCAGCCTCACGAGAGTATAGCGTAATAATCTTGCTGGTGTCCCCGTGGTTCAGCGTTTTGAGAACAATAGCCTCTGCCTTTTCTATCATGAATTAGTACAATCTCTTTTTAACAGCCTGCCCGCACGTAGCCTTTTCGGTGAAGGCTGGTGAATCAAATGAGGGTAGCGAATTTATAACGCTTACTGGGTTGTTATTTATTCGTGGGTTTCGTTGAGCTCGTTCTATGGAGTTCATGGGCTTGACATTTCACAATTGAGTCGGCGTACGAAGATTGTTGCCGACAACATCGCGATAGAACCAACAATAAAGACCGGGGTATACCCCACCCAGGCGATTACAAAGCCAGAGATCAGGGGAAACAGGGCGATGGTAAGGTTAAACGCGCCATTTATACCAGAATATAGTGCCCTATTGTCATTTTCAGATATCTCGATCAAGACACCTTCTTGGGCAATTTTACGGGCGCTCATGGCTACCCCACTTAAAAAGAACACAATTAGAAAAACGGGTTTGGCTGCAAAAGCGGAAAATACCAGCGCCAGGACTGGCAAGCTAGCACCAATGAGTATCCAGATCAACAACACGCCCTTGAAATGATATTCTTTTACAATCCTAGACCATAAGAAATTAGAGAGGATCATCCCAGCAATTTGAACCAGCAAGAAATTACCTACATCAGCAAGCGCCAATGAATAAGTATCTCGTGCCAATACCACATAAAAGGGCAGTAGTGTGGTGGCGAAACCGGTCAGGTTATTCATTATGATATAATTTCTCAGATTGGAATCACCTTTCAAGTATTTTGGGATAAACTTGATGATATCAAAAAAGGAACTACTCTCAAAGCGGTTAGCGATTGGCTTTTCCCGCAGGGCGATGAATCCCAACGCAGCCAGAAAGAGTGCTCCGGCAGCAGCGGCAAACAAGACTTGATAGTTCTCTGGATATTCAAACCGCTTTAACAACTCTCGTGTAATAAGCGCCGAGGCCAAGATTCCCAGGCTTGATAAAAATTGACGAACCACAAAGAACCTTTTGCGAACATTACCGGCAATGCTTTTACCGAGAATATCTGTGTAGGAGACTCCAGCAAAGGCACCACTGGTGGTAAACATTAACATCCAGCCATATACCAAAAAGATCACCACAAGCGGGTCAATATCAGTGATGCTGGATAGTGTCCACGCTACACCTCCCAGTGCGATGACCCGAAGATATATACCCAACAACAGATATGGTTTTTTACGCGGCTTGGGTGTGAGAAATCCAGCGAAAACCAATTGTGTCAACATTGGAACGCCCACCATGATCGCTGTGAGTATTCCGACATGGATTTGATTCCCCCCAACCCTGAGGATCATCCCGGGCAGTACCGTATTGATTTCTGTAAAGGTGGAAGTAAATGCCAGCCAGGTGGCGTGCCACACAAAAGCTTTAAAATTATGCTGGGTATGGTCTTGATTCATGCCGGCAAGATACTAGGCAGGGTTTCGAATCCCAGCTCTGAGATTGAACTCAACTGACATCATGGATTCAATCGTCTGCCTTTGATATTACACCAAGAGCCTCTTTTCCAAGCAGTCGGATATCATTTTCAATCTCTTCGCCTTCCAGTTCTTCAATGGTGAACCATCTCAACTCAACAGATTCTCCGGCATCAGGCGTAACATCAAAGGAGGATGCCCTCGCAAAATAAATCATATCAATATGCTGGTGGAAGGGGTTGATATTTTCCAGAAGTAAATGTCGGGGGCCGGGGATTTCCTGGGCGTTTTCTGAATGTATGGTCGGCGCAGTATGGATAAGCTCAACATCGAGACCTGTTTCTTCTTTGACTTCACGTATGGCCGCTACATGGGGAAGTTCATCTCTATCGATGTGTCCACCTGGTGGTAACCACATTTTTAAGCTGCGGTGCAAGTGTAGTAGCGTTTTTTGTTTATATACAACAAATGTGGTGGCAGTAAAGTGTCTCGTGATCTCCATGAAGTCTCCTGTCTTATGTGCTTCGTAACATTAAAATGGGTGTGTTTGATGCGGTTTACAAGCCTCTTCAATCTTGCCACTTCGAGTTATTGGCATTGACGTATGGGTGGCTCTTCTTTATAATGCAACTTCGCTGTGGTTTTGTCTTGGAGGATGTTAGAACTGAAATCAATAAAAGAGTTAAACGGTCATTTGGAATCCAATCAGACCCCTGGGCGTCCCGCCTCAACGGAGGGAAATTTTTATAACAAACTGGGGCCAGATGTCATAGGTCCCGGCATGAATCCCAGGATTCAACGTCTTCGGAAATTGAGTTTTGAAGCCGAGCCCTGTTTGTCTATTGAGCGAGCTCTCCACCAGACAGCCTTTTATAAAAAGCATTTCGGAAAACACTCTATTCCTGTTTTTCGAGCCTTAACCTTTCTGGACCATTGTGAAAAAAAGACTCTTTTTCTTGGTGATGATGAACTCATCGTTGGCGAACGCGGACCATTTCCCAAAGCCGTTCCAACCTTTCCCGAATTAACCTGTCACAGCGTGGAAGATTTTCATGTATTAAACACCCGTGATCAACAACGCTATACTATCAGCCAGGTGGATATCGATACATATGAAAAAGAGGTTATCCCATATTGGCAGGGCAGGACTCAGCGAGAGCGAATTTTTAAGCATGTCCCTAAACCGTGGCTCCAGGCATACGAAGCAGGGCTATTTACAGAGTTTATGGAGCAGCGGGCTCCGGGGCATACAGCCCTGGATGGGAAAATTTATCAAAAGGGCATGCTTGATTTTAAGCGTGATATCCAGACCCACATAGATTCGCTAGATTTCCTGAACGACCCTGAAGCAACAGACAAGCTTGAACAGCTAAAGGCGATGGACATCTCCTGTGACGCTGTCATTTTGTTTGCCAACCGCCACGCGGCCCTAGCCGAGGAAAAGGCCGAAAAAGAGACTAGCTCACAACGTAAATCGGAATTGCTGAAAATTGCTCAAGTTTGCCGTCGGGTTCCTGCCCATGCTCCCCGGACATTTTGGGAAGCGCTGCAGATGTACTGGTTTGTTCACCTCGGGACTATTACTGAGTTGAATGGATGGGATGCCATGAACCCTGGTCACTTTGATCAACACCTCACCCCTTTTTATGAGCAGGAAGTCGCTGAGGGCAGCTTGACCCGCGAGGAAGCAAAAGAGCTACTCTGTTGTTCCTGGATCAAAGTGAATAATCAGACAGCTCCACCCAAAGTGGGTATTACAGCGAAAGAAAGCGGTACCTATAACGATTTTACAAATATCAATATCGGTGGTTTGACCAAGGATGGTAGCGATGGCGTCAGTGAGGTGTCCTACATCATGTTGGAAGTCATCGAAGATCTTCACTTGTTGCAACCTGGCACTTCGGTTCACATCAGCCCCAAAACACCAGATAGTTTTCTACATTCTGCAGCAAAGGTAATCCGGCAAGGACATGGCTACCCATCTGTCTTTAACCCTGAAACTTATATCCAGGAAATGGTGGGTATGGGTAAATCTCTCAGTGATGCCCGGGAGGGTGGCTGTAGTGGTTGTATTGAGGTGGGTGCTTTTGGCAAAGAAGCTTTTCTGTTAACAGGATATCTAAATGTACCCAAAATTCTTGAAGTAACACTCAACAATGGTCGCGATCCACTTACTGGTAAAATAGCAGGTCTTGAGACCGGCGAGCCTGAATCTTTCCGTTCGTTTGAAGTGCTCTATAGTGCCTTTCTTGAGCAGCTCAATTATATCGTGGATCAGAAAATTCGGGTGAGTAATTATATCGATACCATGTTTGCGAAATATGCACCAGCTCCTTTTCTTTCCGTTTTAATCGATGACTGTATTTCCAAGGGTCGTGACTATTACAATGGCGGTCCCCGTTATAACACGAACTATATCCAGTGTACAGGTCTGGGAACGGTAACCGATAGCCTTTCAGCTATTAAAACACATGTTTTCGAAAAACAGAGCATTGACTTGATGGCGCTCCTGGATGCTGTATCAAAAAACTTCGTGGGCGAGGAGAAGCTGCGACAGACGATTGTAAATTGGACCCCATTTTTTGGCAATGACGATGATAACGCGGACCGTATCGCAGTACGGGTTTATGAGGATCTTCTTAAGGCCATCGATGGGAAACCCAACACCAAAAGTGATGTCTTCCATCTCAACATGCTTTCAACAACCTGCCACATCTATTTTGGTAAAGTTCTGGGGGCCACACCCAACGGGCGTCTCGCCGGAAAATCTATATCTGATGGAACGTCGCCTTCTCATGGATGTGACATCAACGGACCCAGTGCGGTTATTCGGTCCTTAACCAAACTGGACCACACCCGTTCGGGGGGCACACTCTTGAATCAGAGATTCTTGCCCAGCTTGTTAAAGAGAGATACTGATATAAAAAAACTTGGTAGTTTGATTCGGAACTATTTCAAGCGCGGGGGACACCATATTCAATTCAATGTGGTTGACACAGCCACCCTGAAAGCTGCACAAAAAAACCCCGAGGATTATAAAGACCTGTTGGTCCGCATGGCTGGGTACAGCGATTATTTCAATGACATGAATGCTGATCTACAGCAAGAAGTGATTGAACGTACAGAAAACGAATCTTTTTAACGCGATTCCTCTTGATAACTCCCACCCCTAAACCCAACGACAAAACGAGCTCCAGCCTCATTTTTGACATCAAGCGCTATGCTATTAATGATGGACCTGGTATTCGAGTTACTATCTTTTTCAAGGGTTGTCCCTTGTCCTGTGTGTGGTGTCACAATCCAGAAAGCCACTCCTCATCGATACAAAAAATGTATAGCCGCGAGAAGTGTATTGGGTGCGAAGCTTGCATAGAGGCTTGTGAACAAATGGCCTGCAGACTTACGGCCGATGGTGTTGTCACAAATCAGGACCTCTGTATCCTGTGTGGTAAGTGTGCAGAAGTTTGCCCGACCAAGGCCACAGAGATGTCGGGAGAGCAACTCATGATAAAAGATATCATGGAAGTTATTTCCCGAGAAAAATCACTTATGGATGACTCTGGGGGTGGGGTGACTTTTTCGGGAGGCGAACCGCTTATGCACCCCAACCTCTTGATTCCACTGCTGGATGAATGCGGAAGTGAGGGTATTCATCGATGCGTCGATACAACTGGATTGGCCAGCGCTGAGTTGTTGAGGCAGGTTGCAAGCAAGGCTGAGTTGTTTTTGTTCGACTTGAAATTGATGGATCCTGAAAGACACCGCACGTATACAGGAGTCAGCAACAAGAACATCTTGAGCAATCTGAAATTCCTGGCTAAAACGAATATAGAAATCATCATCCGGATACCACTTATCAGAGGTATCAATGATGATGATCAAAATATTCAAGACACTGCTGAATTTATTGCCTCACTGCCAGGGCGGGTAAGAGAGGTCAATTTATTGCCCTTTCACAATTCTGCTGCTAAAAAGCACGAAAGGCTGGGTCAAAGCTTTGATTCAGAACTTTTGGGTGAGCCTGACCAAAAGCGACAGCTGGAAATTGTCGATATTTTCAAGGGGTTTGGGATCTCTTCCCGTATTGGTGGATAGCATTTAATCGCTTCATCTCTAACCTGTTTTCCAGAGAAATACCACCCTTAAAAAACGCTGTTTTTCCATATGTTAACTTTATCACAACGACACTAAAGCGCTCTCTTCCTTTTTGGAAACAACCAGCTCTTCACTTACTTTGTATGCTAATCTTGAGGAGCATGTTATAACACAAATGTTTAAACGGTTTATTCTTTTGCGACCCCTTTTTTTTCGAGGAATTATTTTACTCCTGCTACCACTGCTTTCTCTTCAAGCCCAGAGAGTTCGAGTGAATCCCGATACTCGAATGAAGGCTGTTTTTTTAATTAATTTCACCAAATACATCAGCTGGACAACCCTGGACACTGTTAAAAACTTTACTATCGGTGTCTATGGGTTAGACGATATTCTGGTTCCCTTGAGACAAATGTCAAAAGAGCGCGCTTCAGAAGGTCAAAAAATTATGGTTGAACGCGTTTCAAGTATCAAGGAAATCGAGGTCTGTGACATCCTGTTCGTCCCTATTGATCAAAGCCAAGCTTTTCACGAATTGCGTCCAGATATCCCGCCTCAAAACATTCTACTGGTTGGTGAGTCCCTTGGTTTTGCCACGAGCGATGGTGCTATAAATTTTATTAAACGGGATGGTAAAATTAAACTGGAGATTAACCGTAAAGCGCTTCAGGCTGCAAATCTGACAGCGAGTTCGCACCTGTTGAAGCTGGCAGTTCTGGTTGGCGAAGAGGAAATCCCCTTTCGTGATTAAATTTCAAGATCTCTCCATCAAATTAAAGCTGATCACTATTCAGCTGTTTACCACGCTTTTTATTCTGGTCTTCTTTGTCGGGATTTATCTCTTTAGTCAGTATCATCAATATGAGTCCCGGGCTTTTACACGTCTATCTACCCTGGCAGAGGTTTTGGGCTCAAACAGTATTTCCGCACTACTCTTTTTTGACAATGACGCCGCCGATGATGTTTTAGAGTCTCTTAAGACCCAGCCGGACATCCTCAATGCGGTTGTTTATGATCACAATGGAACTGTTTTTGCCCGCTATAACCATCCCAGTCATCCCCGTTTCACTTTTGGAGTCGTAGATGTCGAACAAAGAGCCACTGGTGATGATGGTTTTATTCTTACCAAGAGAATAATTTTTGATGATCTCAAGGTTGGTTGGATAGCCTTGCGGTTAGATTCAAGTGGTCGAAGGGTAGAGCTTCTTGAGGCTGTCCGGCAGTCCTTTTTGCTTTTTATTGCCGGCATTATACTCGCCGGCCTCCTATCTATACGTGCTCAAAAACCCATTTCAAACTCCATCGGAACGTTGGCTGAAACAGCCAAAAAGATTAGCGATTCTGGGGACTACACCATCCGGGTAAAATCAAGTGCTCGGGATGAGATTGGACAGCTCGTTGGCAGTTTTAACGACATGCTTGAAAAGATTCTTAATCATGAGCAACATCTTGAACAATTGGTCGCCGAGAGAACTGTCGAGCTGGAGGCAGCCAAAACAAAGGCAGAAGAGTCTGACCACCTGAAATCTGCCTTTCTGGCATCCATGTCACATGAGCTAAGAACACCCTTAAACTCTATTATCGGATTTACTGGTATTCTGTTACAGGGTATGGCGGGTCCTCTTTCAGAAGAACAAGCCAAGCAGCTTGGCATGGTGAAGGGGAGCGCTTCACATCTTTTGGAGTTGATTAATGATATTCTTGATATATCAAAAATTGAATCCGGTAGAGTACAGGTATACGACGAAGCCTTTAAGATAGACCTGTTACTGGTTATGGCTGTAAGCTCCCTGCGACCCTTTGCTGAGAAAAAGAGCTTGCGGCTCAGACACAATATTGAAACTGACTTGCCCAAACTCTACAGCGACAAACGCAGGCTGGAGCAGGTGCTGATTAATTTGATCAATAACGCCATCAAGTTTACCGAAGAGGGTGAAATCATGGTTAGTTGTTACCTAAAGGAAGACTTTTTAAACATCGATGTCTTCGATACAGGTATTGGTATCAGCGAAAAAGATTTGGAAACTGTTTTTGAAACCTTCCGGCAGATTGATACTGGGCTTGATCGTGTTAAAGAGGGTTCGGGTCTTGGGCTGGCAATCAGTAAAAAATTGGTTGAGCTGTTGGGTGGTACTATAAGCGTTGTAAGCGAACCTGGCGTTGGCAGTACTTTTTCGATACTTTTACCAATCAAGCAAGAGAATTAGATCATGAAAATTAATACACTTATTATTGAAGATAATGAAAATAACATGTACCTGATCACCTTTTTGCTTGAAAATAATAATCACGAAGTCTCTCAAGCCTATGATGGAAAAGATGGTGTGGCACTCGCCAAAACCGTGGAGCCAGATTTAATCTTGCTTGATATTCAGCTCCCCAAGATGAACGGTTATGAAGTTGCTAAAGCGCTTCGAAAAGACGCCTCTCTTAATGCCGTTCCTATTATAGCTATTACTTCTTATGCCATGCCTGGGGATCAAGAGAAGGCGCTCGCCGCTGGTTGCACCGGGTATATAAAAAAGCCTATCAATCCAGACACCTTCTTAAGGGAAGTCGAAGGCTATCTGGATAACAAGTAAGAGGAAACAATACCGTTGTTGGCAATAACGGTGGTGGCATTAAAATGTTTGCCGGCCTGACTCCAGGCTGGATTCTTTTCTCCCTAAGGATTTACTCTATCAAGGGCCATGCTCACAAACAACACGGGTAGATACATCAACATATAGCGAAAGAATTGTCTCGCGCTATTCCCTTCACGTCGGTTGTAAAATCGGGAAACCATTACAAGAGCACCCAGCGTTACAATTGTGGCGATAATAAGGTACACTCCTCCAGAAATCCTGAACATAAATGGTACAAAAATCAGGGGTACGTTGATCAGGGTATACCAAACACTTTGACGGAAGGACGCGTCCTCCCCAGCCACGAAAGGAAGTTGTTTTCCACCGGCTGCCTGGTATTGGTCTTTATAGCGATGGCAAATCACAAAGGTATGGGGAATCTGCCATAAAAAGATCATGAGGGACATCCACAAAATCATCAAGTCAACACCCTGGGTTACAGAATACCAGCCAATAAATGGAAGTAGTGCGCCTGGAAGTGATCCAAACAGGGTACTCGTGGTATATCTTGATTTTAGGGGTGTATATGTCCAGACATAAAGCCCACCGCAGAGAAATGTCGCCAGCGCAGTCATGGGGTTGATCAAGACGTATTGCAGGGCAAGACCCAGGGCAAATACGACTAATCCAGCCACCAGTGCCTTCCGGGGTGAAATTTGACCTGCTGGAATCGGACGGCTCTGGGTTCGTTCCATTTTCGCATCACCGTGGCGCTCGTAATATTGGTTAAGCGCAAATGTGGCAGCATTTGCCAGACCTGTAGTGAGGACTAAAACCAAGAGGGGGATCCATTGAAAAGATAGACCCGTTTCATTCAAGGCATACAAATGCGCAAAAACCACCATGAGCATAATCATGGGGATGGGTTTCAAGCGAAAAAGTTGGATATAGACTTTAAACATTAATTGTAGCAATAAATACTGTCGTCCCGAGCGGAGTCGAGGGATAACTATTTAACATTTTTATCGTCGCCTCTCGACTCCGCTCGAGTTGACGATTTCCGTGTCCTGTTTCCGAAAACACTATTCAGACAGCTCCTTGATGTGATCAATAATGGCCTGGACTTCATCAGCTGTCATTGGTAGTGGCGGCATCAGGGGTTGGTAACCCTTAACAATATCCTTGCTCGGTTCCATAATGGATGTTTTGAGATAGGCTTCATCAACGGTAATTTCTCGTTCTTCGCCATTGGTGACAACTATTTCCGCTTTGCCATAAAGGTCTTTAAATGAGGGCCCAATAAGCTTGGTGCCATCGCTACTGTGACAGGCAAAACAACCCTTTGATGTTATGAGAGCTTGCCCGGGATTCTCTGCTTGCTTTTTCAGGTGTTCTGCTGATTGCTCTTCAAGCCAGGCTTGATAGTCCGGTTTGGTCAGGACGTGAACCTTGGTAATCATTTGGGCGTGATTTAAGCCGCAATATTCTGCGCAGAAGAGATCAAAATCGCCGATCTGGCTGGCTTCAAACCAGGTATAATTATCTTTTGCTCCAGCCGCTTTTGGGACCACATCCATTTTCACACGGAAGGCGGGAACATAAAAGGAATGCACCACGTCATTTGAATGCAGGGGCAGATAAATCGGTGTGTCCGCTGGAACCGTAAGACCTTGAGCTGTGTTTTGCTCAAGACCGTTAGGGTAAGTGAATTTCCACCACCACATGCCCGCATCTACTTTAATTTCCATGGCATCTTCCGGTACATTTCTCATCTTTAGAAAACCCTGAAGGCCAAAGTAGAAGAAAAGCATGACTAGAATTGTGGGGACAATCGTCCAAACAATCTCTAGGCCGGTGTGACCATGCAGGTTTGATGGAACCGGATTATTCTTTCGGTTATACTTAATAATACTGAATATTATGAAGCCGGTAATAAAGACCAGGAAGAACATGCTCACCCACAGAATGAACCAAAAAGCAAAGTCTACATCTTGTGCAAAAACCGAGGCTGGGTTGTAATTTACGTTCATGCTATCCCCCTGAATGCATAGTCTGAAAAGGTGAGCAAAAACAAGGTTGCCAGGGTTACAAAAGCCAGGGCGACAAAGAGTTTAAATATCAGTGGTTCATGATTCAGGTGCATAAAGAAGTAAAGCACCAGTCCTGCTTTCACAGATGCAACTGACATGGCTATCAACAAAGCCCCGGTATTTCCAACATCAAGACCGGACAACAGCACGGTGGCAAGCGTCAGGACAATGAGTGCAGAAAAAACAAGGACGGGACCGCGAGGACTAAAAGACTGCTCTTTTGTATTCATATTCATACCCCCTATGCTACCAGGTAGTAAAGTGGAAAGAGGAAAATCCAGATCACATCAACCAAATGCCAATAAAGACCACAACGTTCGAGAACTCCAGCATTGTCCGGGTTAATGCTTCCTTTGGAGATCCAAAAGTAGACAATGCCCATCCATACAACACCAATGATGATATGCAATGCATGCGTGCCTGTCATAATGAAGTAAAGACCATAAAAGAGGACTTGTCCATCGGGCAACATATCAGGTCCAGGTGTTAAAAGTGGTGATCCCTTGCCCTCTGCAATTGCAGCGCTGGTCTGTAAAAATAGATGATGGGCAAATTTAGCATTCCACTCAAAGCCCTTGATAACTAAGAATGTCGTTCCTAGAGCCATGGTGAATAGAAGCATGGATTTGGCCAATTTGACCCGTCCAGCCTTCATGGCATTTAAAGACAACACCATGGTAAGGCTACTGGCCAGAAGGATAATCGTATTTGTAGTACCAATACCCGTGTTCAAGCTTTCGGCTGCAATTTTAAAATCATTCAAGTGGGCCGTCCGGTACACACCATAAACGATGAAAAAGGCTCCAAAAAGAAGGAGCTCTGTAAAGAGAAATAACCAGAACCCTAAACGGGTCCCCTCTTCATCGTGATGATGAAAAGCTTCTACCTTCACGGCTGGCTCACTCATCTCTAGCCCCTTTAGACGTTCCCGCTTTCACTTCAGTCCTGAAAGCATCATAATCATAGGGGTGTCTGGTGATAACGGGGTCTTTTTCAAAATTATAGAGTGTCGGGGGTGAAGCCGTCTGCCATTCCAGGGTTGATGAGTTCCAGGGATTTTCCTCGCTGCTTTGCTTTCCTTTAAGCAGGCCGTGAATCCAAGTGATAAACATTAGCATGACGCCCGTAACCAGTATCCAGGATCCAATCGTTGATGCCTGTTGCAGGTTGGTAAATAGGGGTATGTCTGGATAGGTGTGATAGCGCCTGGGCATACCATAAAAGCCCAAAATAAACATGGGAATAAACAGGGCATTGAAGCCCGTAAACATGAACCCAAAAGTCGCATTGGCCAGTTTGTGAGAATACATTTTCCCAAACATTTTGGGGAAATAGTGGAAGATACCACCAATAATTCCAAAAGCAGCTCCGCCAAACATTGTATAGTGGAAGTGAGCCACAATAAAATCGGTATCATGAAGATGGATGTCAGTGGACAATGATCCCAGGAACATGCCAGTGAGGCCGCCAATGCTAAAATTAAATACAAAACCAAGTGCAAAGAGCATGGGCGGTGTCAACGAAATAGATGCCTTGTAAAGAGTGGCTATCCAGTTAAAGACCTTAATGGCAGTAGGAATGGCCACAAAGAAAGTCAAAAAAGAAAAGATAATCGAAGCCACATCAGACATTCCTGAGGCAAACATATGGTGAGCCCAAATTAAATAACCAACGCCAGCAATACTGCAAGATGCGATGGCAATGCTTTTGTATCCAAAAATTGGTTTCTGGCTGTTGGTGGGGATAATCTCACTGACCAGCCCCATTGAGGGCAGTATCATCACATAAACGGCAGGGTGGGAATAAATCCAGAAGAGATGTTGAAACAATATGGGATCGCCCCCCTTGTTGGGGTCAAAAAATCCAACCGGCATCATCCTTTCAAGAACAATCATCAATAATGAAATACCTACTACCGGGGTAGCCAAAACCTGTATCCAGGAGGCGGCATAGATTGACCAGGAGAACAGTGGCATTTTAAAATAGCCCATGCCCTTGGTTCGCATTCTGTGGATGGTAATAATAAAGTTGATGCCTGTGAGAATGGTTCCCCATCCCAAAATGAAGGCTGCTGTCAACATCCAGGAAACAGAATCAAACTGTGTCCCAAACATGGAAATGGTTCTGGTTGTCACAGAATAGGGTGGTGTAAAGGTCCAGCCCGTGTCAGCCCCACCCAAAAGGATTCCCACAACTGCCATAATTGCACCAAATAAGTACAACCAGTACGAGAGCAGGTTGACACGGGGAAAGGCAACATCCTTGGCTCCGATCTGTAGAGGCAGAAAGAAATTACCGAGAACGGCCGGTGCGCCTGGAACGATAAAGAGAAAGATCATAATCACCGAGTGAAGCGTGAAATAGGAACCATACCACTCTACAGGTATTATCTCCCAACCGCTGGCGGCTGGATAAAATTTTTGGAGTTTGATTATGAAGCCAATCCATACGGCCAAAAAGAAAAATGAGAACATTGTGAAGCCGTACATAATACCAATTCGTTTATGGTCCGTCGATGTTATCCAGCTCATAAACCCACTGGTCCACCGACTACCGGTGTGACTGTTCAAGTAGTTGGTGCTGTTAGCTGTTTCCATAATTAGCTGTCCTCGTTTTCATTTGATATGGCAGGTTTTTTGTGTAAGGCTGTAGTTAAAACCAGTATGGTTATCATGATTGATGCAAGGATCAAGACCCCGGTGACTTTTAGGAAGTTAAAATAGTAACCTCGGCCTTCTGGCTCTTCAACAAAACAAAAGTTTACGATTTTACGGAGTGTGGGTGCCCACTTGCCTTCCATGGCATTGGTTACCGAAACCATGACTTCGACTGGTAGGAAATATAGGCCGCGGATATAGCGGGAGATAATGCCACTTGGCGACAAAATGATCAGCGAAGAGGCATGCATAAAGCCCTCGGCTTCATCTGGAGCATACTTAAACCCAACCGATTCAGTTAAGGTTCGGATCGTGGAGGAGTCGGCTGTCAAGAACCTAAAAGAAGATTCGGGTATATTTGTTTTACCTTCGAACAGATTGAGGTAGGACTGCTTTTTAAGGGCTGCGATCTCATGACCCTCATTGGGATCAAAACTAACTGCCACCACATTGTATTTATCTCCAGGCAGAAATGCTGAGGGGGATTGATTTATCACATCTACAATGGCGTTGAGAAAGGGATTGCAGATAGAGGTACAGTTGTAATAAACTAGCGCCAGAACAATGGGACGACCTTCACTGGCCGCTGACAGAGTAATGGGTTGGCCACTCTCATCAAAAAAGCTCAAATCCAAATCAACTTTTTGCCCCAAAAAGCTGTCATCGATACCAATTTCAGGTCGTGTTTCTATTTCTTCTGAGAACACCGAAGTGCTCAGGATAAGGCTTATAATTATTAAGTGTTTGAATAGCATGTTCACCCCAGTCAAAATAAACTCATACTTACTACATAGACCATTGATGATAGTTTTGGTCACCATCCATTGCAAGCAGGAAATTTGCGTCTGGAAATATTTGTTTCTATTTAAAGTCGAGGATGACTTAAGGTTGTTTGCGAGGCTATTCGATACTCAAGCATTGTTAATCGTAGATACTATTTCTGAGGGGCTTGTCCCATGTCTTGGTCTGTTTGGCGATATTTCAACTGCATTCCATTAAGGAAATTGCGCAGGATCTGGTCTCTTAGGGGACGGTAGTGTTTATGGTCTGGTTTGCGAAAAAAAGCGCTTAACTCATATTTACTTACTTTTAAATCAACCAGCATCAACACATCAAGCACTTCTTCGGCTCGCAAATTCAAAGCGATTTGTAATTTTTTCAAGATTACATTATTGGTAAGTTTGTGTTCTGGTTTTGGGATAGGACCATCTTTTCTGCCGCGCTTTTCAACAATAAGGCCATTCAGAAACATAGCCAACTCATCATCATAGAGGGTTTTATAAGCAGGATCTTCTTCTCTCTTCATCCAGTCGCTAATTTCTGTCCGAGTGACCTTGTGCCCAGCCAGGGCAAAAATTGCTATCATCTTATCATCATTAAAATCAAAGGTGTACCTGATTCTTCTCAAAACATCATTTTTGGTCATATCACATCCTTAATGAGCACTGCAGCATCTCCAGGACAATTCAAAACGATCCCTGTTTCTGGTGTGAAGCCATAGTTCTGATAAAAGTTCATTGCACCTGCATTGCCAGCCATTATTCCGGCGGCAATCGCACGAAAATTATTTTTGGTTGCCCAGATAAAAATATTGTCCATCAGGGCAACTGCCACGCCTTGTCTTCTAAATTCTGGAGGTACCCATACTTGCACTAATTCCCCGACATCCGCAGGTGAATCAAGCCGATAAAGTGCCGCCAGCCCCGCAGGTCGATCATCCACAAACGCGAGAAGTGTTGCTCGATCAGACCCCCGGCTGCTTCCATCGGCCTGTTCAGTCCAGCTTTCCGGGATACGTTTCAAGGCTGATTCGTAAGTAGAACCAAACGCTCCTGGCGAATCCCGGAGCGACTTGAGGCGTAGTTTTTTATAAAGCTTGCTCTCCCCCTGCCTGATGCGCCTGACAGTCAACACGAAGCTTAGTGTTTATGCTCAGGGTAATATTGGGCCAATAAACTTATGCTCTTTTTCAGTGTTTTTACACTCGCTAAATCAGCGTTTTGCTTGGCCTTCATGGCGGCCAGAATCACAGCATGGTGATGTTTCAGTCGTTCTGAATAATCTTTTTGGGACGGCATAATTCGTTGTGTTAAAAAATAATCGCTGATTGTGTCAATAATTTTTTGAGCATGATCTTCTTTATTCATGACCCAGCGGACCATCTGGTTTTGCGATTGAATATCTGTTTTACCAGTCAGTTTGATCATCGTTTTGACCGACTTTTCTACTGTGGCAGCATCTTCCAACATGAATTGAAGTCTGGCATAATCATCATAGATGCCACAGGGAATCTGACAGTGAGCCTGTGCTGATTGTGGTAGAATTAAGCCAACACTAAATAGGATGGCCAGGCTGAGAAATGTTGTTCTGTATATATGCTTCATGGTGGTTTCCTTTGGTTTGAGTGTTTTACAATAGTTTCTGGTTTTTCGGTGTAACTGGATCAGCCAATTCGCTTTTCTGTTTGGGTAAGATAGTCTTTGACGTGTTTTTCTAGTATTTCATTTCCCATAACATGTCTGATCGTCTCGTAAAGTATAACGCTTTCGCGGAGAGCTCGAAGACAATCTCCGGCATCATACTTCGTCAGAGTAGCTCTCAATTGTTTTAGATCGCCCTGGCTGGCATGTGTTTCAAGTTTTCTTAGCCCCTGGGGTCGGGCGCCATGTTTCTCCAAAATTATAGGACCCAACACGTGACCACGCAGAAAGGCAATGGCTTCGATGGCTTCGAATAGCTCGCCGCGCGCTATTTTTGTAGCGGTATAGTGAACCCATACCCAGAATCGCTTTTCGATCCATTCGTGATTTGGCCGTGGAAAGTCAGCCGGTTCCAGGTAGACCTGGCTACTTACAAAAGCTTCACGCTCCCATAAGACGATTGGATTCTCAACCTTCTCCTTGATATCATCCATGGAAACGAATTTAAGGTCAATGTGTAGTAGGGGTGGACCAAACAGGCAAATGAGCAGTCGCGGTTCTCCCACATGTTCTCCTGTGAAACTTTCTAACAGGGAATCCATGTTTTTAACGATGCTTTCACGTTCTTTTAAAACCTGTGCATAATGCTTTGGGTCTACATAGACAACAAGATCCAAATCGCTATATTCATCCAGTTCGTTTAGCAGGAATGAACCGCCAACGGCCACACCGAGGATCCGTGGATCTTTTTTCAGTCGGGGAACTGAGTTTTCAATAAATTTCTGATGTGGTTCAGGAAGTTTCGATTTTTGTGAGGTGTCTTGTGGTATGTCCACGGCGGATTATTTGTTTAACTCTCTAGATCTTCTTCTTCTGGGGGGGATTGCTCTGAGGTTTCCCCGTTTTCATTTTCGAGCTTTTGCTGTAGCTTTGCCTCTTCTTTGAGTCTTTTTTTCTCTTCTTTCTTCTTCTTTTTCGCAAGGTCTCTCTGGTGTTTTGCAAAAGCGTAATTTGGCTTAGCCATTAACTCTCCTTTTAATAATGTTTACTGAATATTAATTCATTTCTGTTGCGCGTCTTAACCTAAGGGCATGTTGATCTCTGGCAAAACACAAAGCTTCAGAATAATAACCTTCTTTTTCGGTCAAGAGGATAAAAAAAATAGTTACTTTTTATCATTTATTGCGTTGAAATAATTTTGCATTGGGTCCTCACCATTTACTTTCACACCAGATTTATGTTTTTTAACCGCTCCAAGCGGAAACGCTCTAAACAAAGGATTGCCATGCCCTCAGCAAAGATTATCTGGACCAAAATTGATGAAGCGCCAGCCCTGGCTACATACGCATTACTACCCATCGTTCAAGCCTATACAAAAAACACTGGTATCGATATCGAAATCAGCGATATCTCTTTGGCGGGTCGTATCATTGCCCTCTTCCCAGAGCGTCTTTCTAAAGCACAAATACAGCCGGATGCACTGGCTGTCCTGGGCGAACTCACTCAATCCCATGATGCAAATATCGTCAAGCTCCCCAATATCAGTGCTTCAATTCCTCAACTCCAGGCTGCGATTAAAGAGCTTCAGCAGAAGGGCTATGACATTCCCGACTACCCTGAAGAGCCCCAAAATGAGGTTGAAAAATCTCTCCAGCTGCGCTTTACCAAAGTGCTTGGGTCGGCAGTTAATCCCGTACTCCGTGAAGGTAATTCAGACCGTCGTGCTGCAAGCTCTGTGAAGCGTTTCGCCCAAAGTAATCCACATCGCATGATGAAGCCTTGGCCCAAAAGTGGATCCATGGCGCGGGTTGCCCATATGACCGAAAAAGATTTTTATGAAACTGAAAAGTCCACAACGATAGATGATGTTACTGTCGTTTCAATTAATTTTTTCGATACCGATGGCAACCAAACAATCCTGAAAGAGGGTCTAGCGCTTCAAAAGGGGGAGGTCATCGATACCTCTGTCATGAATGTAAATGCCTTGAAAGCCTTTTATGCGAAGACAATTAATGAAGCGAAAAGTGAGGGCTCTCTGCTTTCGCTGCATCTGAAAGCCACCATGATGAAGATTTCTGACCCCATTATGTTCGGCCATGCTGTTTCTGTCTATTATGGCAAAGCGCTTGATAAGCACGCTACGGAGTTAAAAAAAATCGGAGCTAATATTAACAACGGTCTCGCTGATGTTGAAGAGAAGCTTGATCGACTGCCCGCGGAAAAAAAGGCGGAGATTGAGGCAGATATTGCTGCCATTTATAAAGAACAGCCCGCTTTGGCTATGGTGGATTCACGTAAAGGGATCACCAATCTACATGTACCCAATAATGTGATTATTGATGCCTCCATGCCTAACGTGGTCCGAGATGGTGGTAAAATGTGGAATGATGATGATGAATTGCAAGACACAATCGCCATGATTCCAGATCGTAGTTATGCCACGATGTATTATGAAATTATTGAGGATTGTAAAGTCAACGGACAACTTGATCCTTCCACAATGGGAAGCGTTTCAAACGTCGGTCTCATGGCCCAAAAGGCTGAAGAATATGGTTCTCACGATAAAACATTCGAAGCACCAGCATATGGCTTTTTCCGGATTGTCGACGCGGCAGGGGAGCCACTTCTAGAACAGTCTGTTGAAACAGGCGATATTTTCAGAATGTGCCAGGCCAAAGATGCCCCAATACAAGACTGGGTAAAGTTGGCCGTTACCCGAGCCAAAGCCAGTGGTTCACCTGCCATTTTCTGGCTGGATGAAAAGCGTGGCCATGATGCTGAAATCATTAAAAAGGTTGAGTTGTATCTCCTGGATCACGATCTGGGTGGTCTTGACATGCGGATATTGAAACCCGTTGAGGCCATGAAGTTTTCGTTAAGTCGAGTGAGAAAAGGTGAAGATACCATCTCAGTAACTGGAAACGTGCTCAGGGATTATCTCACTGACCTATTTCCTATTCTTGAGTTAGGTACCAGTGCACGCATGCTTTCTATTGTTCCCTTGATGAAAGGGGGCGGACTATTTGAAACAGGTGCAGGAGGCTCTGCCCCTAAACATGTCCAGCAATTTTTACAAGAGGGACATTTGCGTTGGGACTCGCTTGGTGAATACTGTGCGCTGGTGCCCTCGTTTGAACAAATAGCGCGTACTGCCGGTAATTCCAAAGCTGGTGTTCTGGCTAATGCTTTAGATCAAGCTATCAGCACCTATCTAGAGAATGCGAAATCACCTTCACGGAAAGTGAATGAGCTTGACAACAGGGGCAGCACCTTTTATCTAGCTTTATATTGGGCTCAAGCCCTGGCTCTTCAGGATTCTGATTTAGAGCTTAAGTCTCGTTTTGAGTCTCTCTCCAGACAGCTCGTTGAAAATGAAATCCTGATCTCTGAAGAGATGCTTTCTGCTCAGGGAAAAGCTATGGATCTTGGTGGATATTTTTTACCAGATTTTGACAAGACGAACCGGGCGATGCGTCCAAGTCATACATTAAACAATATACTGGAATCGTTTTAAAGTTTTCTTTTAGCTCTCAACTTCAAAACTTTTTCCCTCACCAAACGACGTTAAACTGTTTCGCCGTATATTACTGCCGGTTTAGATTATCAATTATTCCTGTGCATTTACTCATCTGACCAAACGTCTGGCCTGTCGCGAATTACTTCCATTATTCTACTTCCTGGAACCCTTTAAATTATCTTTTCGATATACCACAACATTCAAAAACAACTCGTGTGGGCGTATTTGCACTGCATTTAATTGCATTGAGGTGCAATTTGACGGCTAGGGTAGCTCCGCTAATCTCTTAGTTCAAAAATGATAAATAAAATGCTTTTGTGGATCTGATGTTTAACGACAAAGATTTCTGGCGTTTTGAAATATTTTACTTTTTCCCTTTTAGCTTATTGTACTCGAAAAGCTGATAGTTTGATTTTGTCATTCCGAGCTTTGTATAAACATTTTGCGCTTTGGTATTATCGTGGTCTACGTATAATCTTATTCCCACAACATTTTTACTTCTGTCTGTTAGAGTTTTAACAAACTCATACATTTGTTTATATAGACCCAGTTCTCTATATTCTTTTTGAACATACACGCTTTGAATCCACCAGAATAATCCATTACGCCAATCGCTCCATTCATATGTGATCATGAGACAGGCTCTGACTGTTTCTTCTACTTCACAAACTATATAGAAACCATGCGTAGGATCTTTGAATATTTCCTCAACTCCTGGAGCCAGGATTTTTGAATCCAGTGAAATAATTTCTGTCTCAAGAGCCATGGCCTTATTGAAGTCTACTATATCTCCAATATCCTTACGTGTTGCTCTTCTGACCACAGGTGGCGGCATTAGCTTTTCTTTTTTGGTTTGAAACCAATCCGGTCATATGGATTTATAACGCTGGATATAATGTTACGTAGATGAGCATTAATTCGTTTAAGATAACGAAAATACAAGACCAGTACTGCTACGATAGATGTATTCAAATTTTCTTCGTTCGTTTCGATCAACATCTTAATGTTTTTATCACAGGTTCTACCGATTTCTTTTGTTTTTGAATATATGTCAAGTGCCACGTCTTCGTCACCGGACTCAATACATTCTGGTGCTTTTTTAAACATGGTCTTTATTGAGGACTCAATTCCTTGAAGTTTTATTTTACTGTTTTTTCCCTCGAGTACTGCTGGATGCATTTCCGTTAGATCTACTATGTTTTTTATATAGTCACCTATTCGCTCTACATCAACTATTACTGTAGATAAAACTAATCCGGCTGCAATACTTTCATTACCTTGAACTGTTAAGTGAGTTATAACTTTGCGTCTTATATCTCTTTCATATTTATTGATGAGTTTGTCTTTCTTAAAAATCAGTTTTTGTATTTTCTTTCGATTATCTCCCCACAAGGCATCAGTGGCATCATTAAACATTTCAGCATCAATGTTTATTGCCTCATAAGTAAGATCCCAGGCTTCGTTTAACAAGTTGTCACTTGTCCACAAATTTCGTATTTCTTTCCACATATGTTTACCTTTAGTTTTTAACCTAACATTATAAATAGGATGGGTACAAAATATATCATCGAATACAAGACCAAGAATATTATTAAATTCTTTCTAGATATAGAAACGTAAGAGCTGACCTTCTCTGCTAAACTTATTGGAATAAACTTTAATGGATAAAAGATGATAATTCCAAATATGTTAAAAGCAAGATGTGCAAAAGATGCTGTAACTGCTACTGGATTTCCTGTGGCCAGTGCAGCAAGTAGTGCTGTACCTGTAGTACCTATGTTCGCACCCATAGTATACGGAAAAATCTTTCTCAGACTAACTATACCGGCTCCAGCGAGTGGTACAATGAGGGAAGTTGTTACTGAGCTACTTTGTACAATGAATGTCATACCCATACCCCAGGTCATACCCATTAAATCATTCTTAAATAAATATTTATTAATCACAACTTCTATTTTATCAACTACCAGGGATCTTATTGTTTTTATCAATAACCCTAAGGCTGCAAACATTCCTATAATTGATATGATCATTAGAACTATCTCATTATATGGTATGCTAACCATAATTGAATCTACAAAGTGTATTACTGGGTTTAAAATTGCTTTAAGAGGGTTAAACATCTTCATCCCTCCGACCCCCTCAAAACTTTTATTCAAAAAGATTGCTGTCCTTTGAATAAAATGAAATTTCATTTCCAGAGGAAATATAACTATCACAGCACTGATATTAAAAAAGTCATGAACGACTCCTGCTGCGAAAGCTCTTTTAAACTCGGCCTTCCTGCCAACATGTCCAAGAGATACAAGGGTGTTCGTTACAGTGGTTCCAATATTAGCGCCCATGATGATAGGAATAGAATTCTCTAAATTAACAACACCTCCAGCAACTAAACCGACAACAATAGAGGTAGTTGTTGATGAGCTTTGAATTAAGGATGTTGCAACTATCCCAATAATTAAGCCTGTAAATGGATTAGAAGTTGTTTGAAGCATTGCTTCTGCGAACTCCTTACCAAAGAGTTTAAAACTGTGTCCAAGAAGTTTTATGCTGAGCAGAAAAAGATATATCGTTACAATTACTGTTAATATCTTGATAATCTTTTGGCGTGTTTCCGAGTTCACAATATTCCTTCTGAAGCTATGAATATTTAATGGATCAAGTCAAAGATGATGACAAATTCTAATAGAATCACTATGAGGAAGGTAATTTCGGGTTTCATCAATCCAATTAAATTTTGCTTTCTTAAACCCTGTAGAAAAAATATTCATACAAGTGATTATCAAATACTGACAAATAGTATTTCACAGTTAAGCATTATGGTCAAAACCCGCAATTCATCGGTTAAAACGATTAAAAAGTAGTCACGACCCTAGACCACAAATTATTGACTGGCGAGCTTAAGCAAGCAATAGTTAGTGCATAGATATGCACACATTGATATCAAATGAGATGTCCTATATACGACCATTTGGTCGGTAATATACTATAGTAGTATTATTTTAATATATAAAGTAGTGGTAGTATAGGCTCATATTAATGTGGATAACATTGCGAATGACCACATGTAAAGCATTATAAAACCTAAGCTAAAGCCAAGATATATTATCATAAATATGCGTTAGTAAGTTGAAGTAAGGTGTGGATAGGTGTTGAGTCGATGGTAGACAAGCAACCCTTATAAACAACTCTGATGTATCTATTACAAAAAGGGTCTATGTGGATAACTTGATTGTTAATAGAATGAATAACTAAAAAACATCTTACTAAGTCATTAAAAAACAAATCACTTTTGGCGAATCTCTTTGATAGGGGGTGTTTATAACCCACAGCAGAGAAATCAAAAAAAGAATAATTTGCAGTAATATGAGAATCACAACAAATTAGTCAATGCAAGAAAAAGTAATTTCAACCAAACAAGGATGTGTGTTTGAAAGATCAGAAAATGCTGGAAAAAAAGGAACTATTTTAGCTGGATATACATTCGATCGCGTTGATCATCGATCCAGGATTGATATCTATCACGTTTTTTGTATTCCAGCGACATATTTTCAACCTCGGCCCAATGGTCAACCAAATTTATTTTACCGCCGGCAAGTCTACGATGGACAATAATCAGATGAAACTGGTCCCCACTAAACACTGGCATTGAAAGACTCTCAAGAGGGATGTTCAGAAGCAAATCATGGATGTCTTCAGGCAAAAGTGAGATATCTGTCATACCCATTTGCCCTTTACGCGATTTTATATATTCATCCGTGACATAAATTTCAACCTGTTCAGCGATAGTCGTACTGTCAGACAATATCTCATCTCTAATTCCCAGGAGCTTGTCCGATGTTGTCTGTCTGTCTTGATCATCGGCTACAGGCATGAGCAGAATGTGTGAAATATTGACCTGATCACCCTGTTTGTCATCGAGACGTAAGAGGTGTAGTCCAAACTGGGTTTCAACGATAGCACTCATCTCTCCTACCTTCAAAGCGTAGGCGGCCTCCTCAAAGGGTTTTACAAACACACCACGACCAACGAGGCCAAGGCTTCCACCATTGGCTGCGGAGCCAGGATCTTTAGAATATTGGGTGGCTGCATCAACAAAAGTGATTTTACCAGATTCAATATCCTGCTTTATGCCCAGGAGCTGAGAGCGCAGCTGATCCAGCTTATCAGGCCCCAATTCAACGGACAAGGAAAGGATGGAAAAGTCAACCTGAGGATTTTTTGCAGGGAAACTATCTTGCCAGACCTCATAGAAGTCTTCAACCTCACGACGGCTTACCCTAACTCCATTAAAAAGCTCCATTTTAACCTGCTCGACAAGCAGGTTTGTGCGTATCTGATCTTCATAATAGGATTTAATTTTGTAATGATCTACGCCAAAAGCCTCAGCAGCTTTTCTCAAACTACCATACTGCAGCTCTATATTTTGAAGAGATTGTTCAAGCTGCATTTGAACACTTCTGTCCTCGACCTCTATGGTCTCCTGGCGGGCATACTCAAGCAGGACTTGCTGGTTAAGCAATTCATCCAAAGCACGTATGCGAAGTTGTTGAATAACGTCCGGTGAGGAATAAGAGGGAAGCTTAGCTTGCATGGCAAAAAGCTGAGTTACCTGATCAACCTCAGAATAGAGAATAGCCTTCTCTCCAACGATAGCAGCGACACCATCAATCAACTGTTGAGCGCTGGCATTTAAAGCGAAAAGGGTGGTTAAAACGATAACTAAATGACGCATTTATTATTACCTATTCTGTAGAGCTTTTATATAGAACACTCTTGTTAAAAAGAATACTTCCGGACTGTCTAAGGCTATCCACAAGCTGTGTTTCAATATGGCGTTGTTGGTTAATTGAGAGGCGGGCAGCTATTTCTTCCCAGACCTCATCAAGGCTCTTTACAGAGCCTCGGTCATACCAGGTTTTGACCTCCACCAGGTGATAGCCAAGATCCGTTTTGATGGGTCCAAAAATCCCTGGGCGTTTCTTTTTAAGCAGATATTCTTTTACTTCAGGAAAAAGGTTTTCAACCTTAAACAAGCCGGTTTCCTTGGGGTGCATAGCCACAAGAGACTGCTTTTTCTCAAGGTCACCCTTCTCGATGGCACGTTCAAGTTCTCGAGCATCATTTCTGGAGGGTAGCAAGACATGAAAACCAAAGAACTCATTGCTCTGGCGCTTAAAGGACGTCAGATTCTTCTGGTAGTAGGCCTCAATTTCATCACGGGCAACGCCACCCTGGTTCTTCAGGGTCACATCCAGCTGTTTATCTGCCAGCAGCCTGCGGCGATAGGTTTCCACCCTGTAATTGAACATAGGATCCCGGTGAATTAAATTCTTCTCAGCCTCTTGAGCTAAAAGGGTTTCCCGAATCCAATTCTCTACCAACAAGGACTTTTGAAGACTGTCCAGCGCCATAAACCCAGGAAACATTAACACCAGCTCGCCCAATGAAAGATGTTCGTGATTCACCTTAGCAATAAGGTTGTCATCCTGACTGTCAGAACAAGAAAGGATTCCCGATAAAAGGGAGACAATCAGAAAAGTAAAAAGAACACGCATTTATAAGCGGCTATTTTTTGTCTGCTGTTTCACTATAAAAAGCATAGACAGCGGCATAGTTAATTTTAACAGGATACTCTTTAATGAGGTCCCTATAAACAGACTCGGTACGCTTGGTCCTTAGGTCACTTAAAATTTCCGTTCTGACGCGCCCTTTGACCTTCTTATAGGGCTTGGGTCCTTCGGGCACAAGCTCCTCTAGCTTGATAATGGAATAACCGTTACCGAGCTTTATGGGGCCGTTAATTGCACCCACCTCCATAGAGAAGGCTGTTTTACCCATGACACCGTAGCGACCCTCCTGAAAAGCCGGTAATAACCCACCATCTTCTTTAGAGGCTTTTCTTTCAGTATAACGGCTAGCCAGCTTGTCAATGAGTTCGCCAGCATCAAGACGTTTTTTCAGGGAGACGGCAAATAGACTGTCTTTTACAAAAATCTCACGCACGACAACCTTCTTTTTGTCCATATACTTGGCCGTCTTGTTTGCTTCGTAAAAAGCAAGCAGCTCTTCTTCGTTAGGGGTCAGGTTTTCGTTCACCTCTTTGGCCATAAAAGCGTCATAGGCGAATCGCTCAACAAGAGCATTTATACTTTTGGCAAAATCTTCATTCTGCTCAAATTTATTTTTATATCCATAGCTGATAATCAGGTTCTGAGTCACCATTTGTTCAAGGATGCTCTTCAGTTGGTTTTCAGAAGTAATGCGTGGCTTTTGTCCATCATCTACAGATTTTAACTCCTCAATCAACCAAGCGCTACCCAGCTCTTCACCATTTAGCTTAAAAAGCGGTGCCGGAAAGTTTAATTTTTTCAGAACATCATCCATGGGACCCTGTTTGAGCCCCGAGCCATCATAAACGACAAAGAAATCATGTACATTTTTGGCAATTACCTCAAAACCAGCAGCTTTTTTCTGTTCTTCAAGGAACTGATTTGCCTTTTGTCCAAGCTCAGCACTCTTTTCGCGACCCGCTTGTTGTTTGAGGGCCTGTTTTTCGGATTCAAAATCACCCCGCTCAAGCTCACGCTTTGCCTCAAGCTTGATGATGTGAAAACCAAAATCAGTTTCCACAACACTCGAAACCTCGCCTGGCTTCAGCTTAAAGGCCGCCTCTTGAAAAGGACCAACCATTTTGCCCCATCCAAACCAACCAAGATCTCCACCGCTTGTTTTGCCCGAAGGATCATCAGTAAACTCAGTTGCCAGCGCTTCAAAGGCCTCACCTTTTGAAATGCGATCCTTAATCTGATCCATTAAAGCCAACGCTTCGGTTTTAGTTCGACCAGAGCGAGAGCGGGAGGTGCCCTTGAACTGCAAGAGAATATGTCGTGCGTTCAGCTCAGTTCCAGAACGATCATAAACCTCTTTGATATAATCATCACTAATTACAACATCAAGAATGGCGCGGGTATAAACATCTTGGAGCAGCTGTCTTTTTTCAGCTTTCATTTTTTTGTCTAGAATGTCTTCTGATTCGCCCAGTCCGCGGGCAACGGCTACATGAGAAAAAAGAGCCTTTCTTACGTGTTCATCAACCTTGGAGTCGATGAAATCATGATCCTTTCCAGCAAAGCGTGTAGCTGGGTTTTGGGATGTGAATTCTTCCAGAGAAATATTTTTTCCATCAATTGTAGCAAGGGTGTCATTATCCATGTTTGAGCATGCAAAGACGAGCATGAGGAGACCCAGGATAAAGAGGGTCCTAGTAAAGCGAGCATTCATTTCATTAACCTTTTAATTATATTAGAGTTATCATTTATCATTATGGTCGGAAAATTTAGACGAGCGTTGAAGGCTTTCCAAGAATATTCTAAGCGAGGCCAAAAGGGACTCATCGCTGGTATGCGTCATAATAAAAGTCAGTGATTTGTTGTTCATTATCTCCACCTTTTTACCGGTTTCTCCCAGCGCTTTGGACAGAGCTTTAATGATCTCGCTTCCTTCTTGTTCCACATGTTCAGGCAAAAAATCACATTGTGCCCGAGATCCCTTAACAACAATGGATCGAATCCCCAGGGATTGTCCAATCTTTTTTACCAGGGCAGCCTCGATAAGGTTTATGGTTTCTGGTGGGAGGAGGCCAAAACGATCTCTTAACGCTTCACGAATTCCATGGATATCCCCAGCGGTTTCCGCTTCAGCAATCCTACGATAACTGGCAATGCGTTCTGCTGTGTTTTCGACATAATTTGAGGGGATCTGCATCTCCAAATCGATGGAGATATCGGGTGGGGGGAAAACGACTGCCTGGTCACCCTTAATTTCTTTAAGGGTTTCTAGAGTGTCTTTTAAGATTCGGGTATACAGGTGGTACCCAATGTTGCTGATGTGGCCACTTTGTTCAGTTCCAAAGACATTTCCCGAACCGCGAATTTCTAAATCACGCATAGCAATCTCATAGCCACCCCCATAATGGGCATGTCTTTCCAGGGCGTTGAGACGCCTGATGGCATTTACGCTGAGCTTTCTGAAACCTGGCGCCACAAAGAAGGCCCAGGCCTTGCGATGAGACCGACCGACGCGTCCTCTTAACTGATAAAGCTGGGACAAGCCCATGGCATCGGCTCGATTAACAATTATCGTGTTGGCATTTGGTATGTCCAGCCCGGATTCAACAATAGTAGTTGATAGAAGTACGTCAAACTCTTTATGGAAAAAACCCAGCATGACCCGCTCAAGCGTACGAGGGTTCATTTGACCATGACCCAAGCCGAACTTCACCTCGGGCAGCAGTTTTTGCAATCGACTTAACATGATTCCGATAGACTCAACCCGGTTGTGCACAAAAAAGACCTGACCGCCACGGTCAACCTCTCGCAGAATAGCCTCGCGAATACGGTTTTCATCAAAATCCATCACCACGGTTTCCACAGGCTGACGCTCTTTTGGTGGAGTTTTTAACATTGAGAGATCTCGAGCGCCCATAAGAGACATCTGCAGCGTGCGGGGAATAGGCGTGGCTGTCATAGCCAGAGAGTCCACCGACATTTTAATTTCTTTTACCCGTTCTTTATGTTTGACCCCAAAGCGATGTTCTTCATCTACAATGAGCAACCCAAGTCGATTAAAAACAACATCTTTGGATAGTATTCGATGCGTTCCAATTACCACGTCAAGAAGCCCTTTTTCAATATCGGATAGAGTTTGTTTAATCTGTTTTGGGGTTCTAAAGCGGGAGAGCACACCTACGCTCACGGGGTAATCTGCAAAACGCTCAAGAAAGGTCTCATAGTGTTGTTGGGCTAAAATGGTGGTGGGCACCAACACACCGACCTGTTTAGAATCGTTGATAGCCTTGAAAACTGCCCGCATGGCAACTTCTGTTTTTCCAAAGCCCACATCACCACAGAGCAAACGATCCATAGGAAAAGCAGCTTCCATGTCTTGCTTAATATCTTCGACAGCCTTTAGTTGATCACTGGTTTCGTCATACATGAAAGAGGCTTCCATGCGTTTCTGGAAGTCGTTATCAGGGCTATAGCGAAAACCCTCAACAATAAAGCGGTTGGCATATAGTTCGATAAGCTCTTTGGCGTAATTGTCAACAGCTTTGCGGGTCTTTATCTTTACCTGGTCCCATTCTGTAGTGCGCAGGCGTGTGAGTTTGGGCGGTGTTTCCAGCTGTGATTCGTAGCGATGCACGCGGTGCATTTTCTCGACGGGCACATAAATCCGATCACCAGCCTCATACTCAAGTGCCAGGACCTCACGGACTGTTTTTTGAAAGGGCATTAGCTCGATACCCAGGTATTTGCCCACCCCATAATCGAGATGAACCACATAATCACCTTCTTCAAAAGCCTCAACACGCGTAGCGGGCTTGACCGGAAAGGACCTGGGTATAACGCTGCGCTTTCTAGTTCTTCCAAAAATCTGATGGTCTGTGAGCACGGCCAGCTTGTTCTTGTGGTCTATAAAGCCAGATGACAACGAAAGACGTACGCTTTCAAAACGCAGATCTTCAAACAGCACACGTAGGCGATCAAGCTGGATATTACTATCAGCGCAAATGTAAACCCGATAATTTTCTTCGTTGAGGTGGCCCAGGCGCGCACGAAAAGCATCCAGGTTTCGCTGGAAGTCAGGCTGAATTTCTATATCGTGAACATGGCCTGCCAGCGGTTTTGACTGATAAAACCAGGACACGTCACCAGGACGCTCATCTCCTAACAACCCGGCAATGGTAGTTGAATCAGAATCTTCAATAATGGGTCGATATTGATAAAACTTAACACCAACAGGCACAGAATTAATTAAAGGGTCTACAACAGTATCCAGAAAGGGGTTCTCTGGAAAAATTGTGATCTCCCCATGTTCAACGCCAGATCTCTGTGTGGCGGGATCAAATTCCCGAATAGACTCCAGGGTGTTTCCAAAAAAATCCAGACGGAGCGGCTTGTTTTGATCGCCAGGGAAAACATCAAAAATGCCACCCCTCGAGGCATAATAGCCTGGCTCTACCACAAAGGCGTCTTGGGTAAACCCATATTCGAACAACCCTCTTTCGAGATCTGTTACTGAATAGTCCTGCCCCTTCTGTAGAACGATACTTTTTAAAGCGTCTCCGGAAAGGCCTCCGGCAAGTTCAGCAGCCTGGGTAACATATATTCCAGGACTAGCCGAGAGCAGTGCTCTCAGAGCACGGCCAGACTGTCCTGTATCAATACCATCCACACGATCACTACCCACAAAATGAACATCTTGACTAAGACCTAAAGCTACAATATCATTGAGTGCCCGTTCGGCAGACGGCTTGTCTGGCAAAACCAATACGGTAGCAAGGTTTTTTAGGTTTGCCTGTACCAAAAAGGCCAACAAGGGTGGTTCTACTCCAGAAATAGAAGCAGCAGGGAGGGCGTAAGTCCTGGCTATATGGGCGGTAAGGTCAGCGTGTTTCACGTGAAACATTTTTTTTGATAAGAATAATTAACAAAGACACATCTGCTGGTGATACACCACTTATTCTTGAGGCTTGCCCAATGGTCTCTGGGCGAATTTTGTCCAGTTTTTGACGGGCCTCAAAAGAAACCGCCTGCATAGAAAGATAGTCAATTGAGTCGGGGATGGACATTTGTTGGTGTTTTGATAGGCGCTCCACTTGCAGTCTCTCTCGCTCGATGTAACCACTATATTTGGTGTTGGTTGCAATAAGGGTGAGCAGGGCGGGGGGCAGGTCGTTCACCCATTTCGGAAGCAGGGATTGGATGTCATTAATTGTGACCCCGGGGCGTTTCAAAATGTTTGCCAGGGACTGGCTTTCTTTCACTGTCGTTTGCGTATCGATGAGCTTGTTAATTATATCGGATTTAACATAGGTAGCCCTAAACAATGCTTCTGTCTTTACGGTTAATTCTTTTTGGTTCTCTACGTCACGATAAAGAGCCTCACCTGTGAGTCCAAGCCGAAATCCTTTTTCCGCGAGACGAAAATGGGCATTGTCGTAACGTAATAGAAGTCGGTGCTCGGCCCTTGATGTAAACATGCGATAGGGCTCGTCTGTGTCTTTGGTGATAAGGTCGTCTATCAGAACACCGATATAGGCTTCGGACCTGGCCAACACAAAAGGTTCGGACCGATCAATACCCAAACAGGCATTGATTCCAGCCATCAAGCCTTGGGCGGCAGCCTCCTCATACCCGGACGTTCCGTTAATCTGCCCGGCAAAAAACAGCCCTTTAACGCGTTTTGTTTCCAGGGTGGCTTTTAACTGCGAGGGTGGGAAAAAATCATATTCAATAGCATAACCCGGCCGAATAAACTCCACCTTTTCCAACCCCGGAACGGTGCGCAGGCTGCTTAGTTGGACCTCTTCTGGGAGAGACGACGAGAACCCGTTTACATAAATCTGATCGGCGTTGCTCCATTCCGGCTCCAAAAAGAGTTGGTGAGAGTTCTTTTCCGCGAAACGAACCACCTTATCCTCTATTGATGGACAATAGCGGGGACCAACACCCTGTATGACGCCAGTAAAGAGCGGGGAAAACTTCAGGCCACCATTAATAACCCTGTGGGTCTCTTCATTCGTGTTGGTGATGTAGCAAAATTCATTGGGTGGATCAAAGTCTTGGGTGGAAAATGAAAAGGGTTCAGGGTTTTCATCGCCAGCCTGAACGGTTGTTTTAGAAAGATCTATACTTTCCCGCTTGATGCGTGGTGGCGTTCCTGTTTTGAGTCGACCTGTTTCAAAACCGAGCTTCACCAGAGACTCAGTAATGCCCACGCTAGCGGACTCGCCAATACGTCCAGCTGAAAATTGTTCGCTTCCTATATGTATCAGGCCGTTTAGGAAGGTGCCGTTGGTTAATATAAGGGCCTGACACATAAAAGTTGATCCACCTCGGGTTTGAACTCCGGTGATTACAGAGTCTGTGTCGTTGGCGATGACTGCAATGGCCTCATCTTCATAGATGTCCAGGCCCGCCTGGTTATTACAGGTGTTCACCATATATGCGCTATAGGCTTTTTTGTCAATTTGGGCTCGTGGCGACCAAACGGCGCGACCCTTGGATCGATTGAGCATTTTAAATTGGATGCCAGTATGGTCGGTAGCTTTGGCCATTTCACCACCCAAGGCGTCGATCTCTCGGACGAGATGCCCCTTGGCCAGCCCGCCAATGGCAGGATTACAGGAGGCGCGTCCCAGGGCTGCCATTTCCATGGTGATGAGTAAGGTATTTTTGCCGAGGCGGCTGGCGGCAAGAGCGGCCTCTATACCCGCATGGCCACCACCTACGACGATGATGTCATATGATTTACGTGAAACAGGCAAGACTATTTACCCACGCAAAAGCCACTAAAAATCTGATTGAGGATGTCATCCGGTGTGGTTTTTCCAGTGATCTCGCCCAGGACATCCAGAGCCAGGCGCAAATCTGAGGCAATGTATTCAGGACCAAGTTCGTTTTGTATAGAAGCGATGCTTGTGGCAATTTGGTCCCTAAACCGAATAAACACATCTCTATGGCGCTCACTATTCAACACAACACCCCCAACCCCAATATTAATCATGTTGATAACTTGTTTATAAAGCATCTTTTTTAGTGCCTCCAGGCCTTCGCCTGTGGTACAGGACAGGTTGATGTCCATGTTGTCTGGGGTTTCGGAAGCGAGATCAAGCTTATTAAAAACAGAGATATAGGGTGTATGTATAAGGTCGTCCGGGATGGTTGTCTCTGTGTCGGGGGCGTGAACCAGGATAATCAGGTCAGCGCTGTCAATTTCACCCAGGCTGCGATCAACACCAGACAGCTCTGCCTCGCTCTTGGTTTCACGTAACCCTGCGGTATCTACTAGAATTACAGAATGGCCGGCGATTACGATGGTTTTCTCGATGGTATCTCGAGTTGTACCGGCCTGAGCGGTAACAATCGCGCGATCTTCACCTAAAAGGAGATTAAACAGAGAAGACTTCCCGCTGTTGGGTGCCCCCACAAGCGGGACTCTAATTCCTTCTTCGAGCCTGCGCCCATAGAAAAAGGTTTCCAAAAGCGCTTCGGTGGTTGCTCTAATCTCAAAAAGTGGATTTAGAAGTGTCTGAGGTGGAGAGAAATCGATCTCCTGGTCTGAAAAATCCAGCTCGGCCTCAAGGATGGTGAGGCTGTGAATTAACTTGTTCGACATTGAATCAATCAAGAGCCTGAGGTTGCCCATAAGCTGGTTTCTGGCATTTTTGTGGGAGGCAGCATCCTTGGCATGTATGAGATCAGCCACTGCTTCAGCACGAGAAAGATCAATCCGACCGCTTAAAAAGGAGCGAAAGGTGAACTCTCCGGCACCAGCTGTTCGCAATCCGGGTGCACGAAGAAGCACTTCAAGCAGTTTATGTTGCAAATATGCACCACCGTGAATGGAAATCTCTACCAGGTCTTCTCCGGTAGCGGAGTGGGGTCCCTTGAAATACGTGACCACACAATCGTCAAACTCACCCTGCCCAAGGGAGGGATGTTTCAGTTTGCCAAAGGTGGCATATCTAGGCTTTAGTTTTTGAGTACTCGAGAAATATTGATTAATTGTTTCAAGTGCGAGAGGACCAGAAATCCTGACAACAGCCAGGCCGCCTATGCCAGGCGGCGTGGAAATCGCGACAATAGTATCCTCAACAAAGGGAAGCACAAAGGATCCTTCACCTTACTTCTTGCGTTTCTTTTTGGGGCGCGCTACAGGAGCAGGAGTGCTGACCGAAGCCGGTAAAGGCTGTTTGGGGGTCAACTTCTGTTGAAGGATGGACATAATGTTAAAGAGAGTGTAGTATAGATTTAGCCCTGAAGGGAATGTGTAGAACATAAAGAAGAAAACAGCCGTCATAATATAAGGCATGTTTTTCATCTGGGGGTTCGCATTGGCTGTCGGTGTCATGAGTTTCTGTTGTAACATCATGGTGGCCGACATAATAATCGGTAACAGGTTGATATCGATACCGCCAATATTACCAACGGTATCTGGAAGGGAAAGATCAGCGATCCAAAACTCTAGACCCTTAAAGGCAGCGCCCCTCAACTCAATGGTTGTTCTAAACAGGTTAAACATAGCAATCAGAATAGGCATCTGGATCAGCAGCGGTAAACAGCCGCCAAGCGGATTAACCCCAAGCTCCTTATAGAGCTTCATGGTTTCCTCGTTCAGACGCTTCGGATCATCTTTGTATTTTTCCTTAAGCGCTGTGATTTGAGGTTGAGCTTGTTGCATGTTCTGGGTTGAAGAAAACTGTTTCTTGGTGAGAGGGGCCAACAAAAGCTTTACCAGTATCGAGAAGAGAATAAGCACGATACCATAGTTAGGAATAATGCCATACAGGGATTTAAAAACCCACAGAGCCCCTTTTCCGATAATACCAAACCAGCCCCAGTTCATCATTTCTTCAAAACCCAACTGGTAGCCTTTAAGAATATCATAATCGAGAGGTCCAACATAAACACGATAATTGGACTGACTAACGTCGTTTCGCCGATCAAAGGAATCACGTATATCAAAATCAAAAATCTTCTCAGAATTATCATCACCACCAGGTGTTTGATAGCGCAGCATTTTGAACTCGGAGACAGGCCTTTCTGGAATAAGAATGGCCGTGAAATATTTGGAGCGGGCACCAACCCAGGTGGTTAGCGCTGTTTGCACTTCAGATTCACGATCTTCGTCTGCAGAATAATCAGAGGGGCTGCTATCATCCCCGAGTAGTGCATACATTTCTGAATAATATAGATCATCCTTACGGTTCTTTTCTGTTGGAGCAACACCACCAGACCAGCTTGTGGCAAAGTAACGACCGGCATTTACCTGGTCGAATTCGATCAGTTCCTGTGAAAGATCGAAATGAAAACTGTCAGGATAGAAGGTAAAGGTTCGAATAATTTTGGCTCCAGCACCCAGGGAAAGTTCAAAAGAAAATGAGGCAGAATTTCCGTAAACAGGAAAATCAAAATCATAGCCCTCTCCAAGAGAACAAACCGACAAAAGGTCCTGTGTGTCGAAATTTTCAACCTCATACCCTATGAACTGGTTGGCTAGAATACCCTCAGCCATATCAGAGACAAGCTGAACACGAGAGCTGTCCTTCATCAAATAGTCATTTAAATAGACTTTTTCTAGAGTACCGCCACCGAGGCTTGACAAGTGCATTTCAAATAGAGGTGTAGATACGACAACACGAGTTTCGGTAAGGCTTGCTGTTTCCAGGTCATCGACCAGAATTGAAGCCGGCTTAACAGCTGGAGGGGTTATGGTAACTGGAATTTGTTCTAGCGTATCCGATTCTGATGAAAAAGAGGACTCAATATGGGGTTTTTGTGGAGCAGTGCTACCGGGAGCGACTTTTTCCTGATACCAGTCAGAGAAAAAGACCATGAGGATAAGCCCCATCAGGGCAATAGCGACGAGCGTTCTGTTTTGTTCAGACATGGTTGTTTAAGAATCCTTATTCTTTATAACGGGATCAAAACCGCCTTTGGTGTAGGGATTACAGCGGACGATCCTCCATGTGGATTTAGGTAAAGCCTTCCACAGGGGTAATTTTTCAAATGCTTCTACTGTATAGTGTGAACAAGTCGGGTAAAAACGGCAAGTGTCCGGGAAGAGGGGGCTGATAGTCACCTGATAGAGCTTTACCAAAAGGACAAAAGGCATGTTGATCCACTTATTCATGGCGAGCCAAAAGTTGGTTAATGGTGTGGAGTGTGGGCGAAGAGGATCGGCTGGCTCGGTGAAAAAGAAACAGATATCCTCGGCCTGGAGCAAAATTCAGGAGTGAGTTCAAAACGAGCCCCTTGAAGAGCCGCCTGGTTTTGTTTCTTTCAACAGCGTTCCCCGCCTTGCGACGAATTAAAAAACCCACTTCCATAATGTCTGTGGGTTTTGTGTACAAAGTTATTCCCCGTATGGTGTATCGACGACCACGCTTGAGGTAGGTATCGACACTGGACCGGCTAATTTGTTTAACCGGAAACGGTGAGGCGTTTTCTTCCCTTGGCGCGGCGGCGGGCCAGTACTTTACGACCATTTTTCGTTTTCATGCGAGCGCGGAAGCCGTGTTTGTTGCGACGTTTGCGCCGGCTGGGTTGATAGGTTCTTTTCATTGTAAATTATTACTCCAATAAATAACATGTTTTTTAAAAGCCGACCAATATAACAAAGAGACCAGCAAAATCAATTTTTCAAAGCATTTAAGTCAAGTTCTTTTAGAGTGAATATTGTTGACTAAAAAAGCTGGTTTTTATGCCCAAATTCATTTCTAAAGAGACACTAGAAATCAACACCCGCTACGAACAGAAGACCCAAGCAGATGATTAAACCACCAAGCCATAAGAATTCTTGAGCTTCTGCGTATCTCAGACAAAAATATATTTGCACTGGAAAATCACCGCTTATTTTAACAGCGGTTTTAGATTAAACCATAGCCATATAAATGTTGATAACTTGTTAATATATCTTGGGGTGAGCTTTGGGCCACGAGCTTTGGGGTAATGTAAAGACTGTACTGGAAACAAGGGTAGCAAACCAAACCTTTCAGACCTGGTTTCAACCAATGACACAACTGGCAGAAGACCAAGAGGTATTAACTCTCAAGGTTCCTAATCAGTTTTTCTATGACTGGATGAAATCCCATTATGGCGACATTATATTAAGCACCCTGGCTGAGGTTAGTGGTAGACCCATGCGTGTTGAATACTCAATCGTGTTGGACGACAATGCAGACACTCCAATGCCAGAACCATTTTATGAACCAGAAGCGCCAACCCTTAGAGCCCAGGGCTACGAAACAAACCTGAACGAGCAATTTACTTTTTCAAATTTTGTAGAAGGCCCCAACAACCAGTTTGCCAAAGCCGCCGCAGAAGCAGTGGTCAACTCCAACGACAATAATATGTATAACCCTCTCGTTATTTATGGCGGTGTTGGATTGGGTAAGACCCACCTGATACACGCCATCGGGAATGCCTATCACCAATTCAACCCCAACAAACGCGTCTTATACATTTCTTCTGAAAAATTCACCATGGATTTTATATCCGCGATTCGCGAAAATAAAGCGGGCCTATTCAGCCAGAGGTATCGTAAAACCGACCTACTTATTGTTGATGATGTGCAGTTCTTCAAAAAGAAGGAGCGCACCCAGGAAGAATTCTTCCACACCTTTAATGATCTACACATGAACGGGAAACGCATCATCCTTTCCACAGACCGCCCGCCAGGCGAGATTGGTCTCCAAAAAAGACTCACCTCAAGATTTCTGGCTGGCCTTTCGGTAGACATTACCTCCCCGGACTTTGAAACGCGGGTGGCTATTCTACGGCAAAAGTCCGAAGAAAGCGGCATTGAAATGCCTTATGATGTGATTGAATATCTTGCCACCAATATTGAAAGCAATATCCGCGAACTACAAGGCGCTCTGATTCGTTTGCTGGCCTATTCATCTCTGGCCAAAAGCGACATCAACCTGCATCTTGCTCATAAAGTCCTTATAGATCTCACCGGTAAAAGAGCTAAACCCATTGTGAGCATGGAAGACGTATTAAATAATTGTTCAGAATCTTTCGGTGTCAAAAAAGACGACATTTATGGTAAGGGACGCAAACAGGAAGTGGCTCTTGCCAGACAAGCCGCCATGTACCTCTCAAAAGAACTCACCCACAATTCACTCAAATCCATCGGTCTGTTTTATGGCGGACGGGATCACTCTACGGTGATTCATGCCTGTAAGACCATTAGAGTTAAAATGGAAGAAGATGATATTTTTAATGCCGAGATTAAGGCGCTTTTGCGTCGTTTGTCCGGTCCCGCTATGCGAACATGACCCAAACTAGGAGATAAACACATGTTAAGTGTTGGAGATAAAGCCCCAAAGTTCAAACTCAATGACCAGGACGGAAAAAGTGTCGAGCTGTCTGATTTTAACGGACAGAAACTGGTTATTTATTTTTACCCTAAAGACCAGACTCCTGGTTGCATCAAGGAGGCTTGCAGTTTCCGCGATAATATAGAGGCCTACAAAAAACACAATATCGCCGTTCTCGGCGTTAGTATTGACAGTGAGAAATCACATCAGAATTTTATCAGCAAACAGGAATTGAACTTTCCACTCTTGGCTGACGTTGAAAAGGAAATGGTCAACAGCTATGAAGTTTGGGGAGAGAAATCCATGTATGGACGCAAATATATGGGTACTTTCAGAAAAACATTTCTGATTAACGAAGCTGGATCCATTGATAAAATTTACGAGAAGGTCAAAGTGACCACACACGCCCAGGATGTTTTAGAAGACTGGGAGATCAGTTAAGCCGACATGACAATTTCTGCCAGAATCTTTACGCCACCTGATACACCTGCCTGGGAAAGCTTTGTTGTCACAGCCAACAACGGCACCATGTTTCACGAACGTAAATTCCTGGGTTATCACCCCTCCGGTCGCTTCAAAGACCACAGCTTAATCCTCGAAAAAGGTGGAAAACTAAAAGCCATTTTTCCTGCTGCTGAAATTCAGACAGATGCAGGCAAGTCTCTGGTGAGTCACCAAGGCTCTTCTTACGGCGGAATTATCGTTCAACAGAATCTGAGTTTTCGGGAGAGCTATGATTTTGTAGAAGCAATTTGCGAACACAGCAAACAAGCTGGCTTTAATAGAATCCAAATGACTTTACCCCCGTCGATTTATCAACATACTGTAAGCAACTATCTCGACTTTGCCCTTATTAAACATGGTTTTAGTTATAAAAAACGTGATGTCTCATCCATGCTCACGATCGAGTCTTCTCCGGAAAAAAACCTGGAAAGATTTGCAGCCTCCCACAGAACGGCTGTGCGTAAGGCCGTCAAGGAGGGTGTTAGCATCCGGGAATCAGGTGATTGGGCGGACTTTTACGCTCTACTCAAAGAAAACCTGAAAATTCGGCACAACGTCCAGCCGACCCACACCCTGGAAGAGCTGCTGCAACTCAAGGAAATGTATCCAGACCGTATCAGACTTTTTGGCGCTTACTGGGAGGAGAAGCTCATCGCCGGCGTAGTGAATTTTTCTGTAAACAATGATGTGGTGCTGGCTTTTTATATCAGCCATATCGAAGACTACCAACACCTGAGGGCCGTGAATCTCTTGTTTTACGAAATCATCACCTGGTGTCATCAGAATGCATTCAAATATTTAGACTTTGGCATTTTTACAGTAAACATGGAACCCAATTTCGGACTGGGTAGATTTAAAGAAAATTTCGGTGCCAGCGGCGTATTTCGTGATACCTTTGAGCTTAATTTCTGATTGAATCAGGGAGGACGAGCTGGCCATAAAACCATTCACCCGAAAACAACACTATCTCGTGTTGTTTGTACTGCTTCTCATAACGGTAGTCCCACGGCTTCAATTTCAAGGCCCCTATCTCTACAACGGAGATCCAGTCGCCTATTTCTCTGGCGCTGAAAGCCTGCTGGAGGATGGAAACTATCTAATCGACGGTAAAACACCGATCTGGCCCATTGGTACCAGCTTGACTCTGATACCCTTTATGCAGTTAAGCAAAGCGATGGGTGGCCCTGCTGAATCAGGAGCATTCTGGCACGGGATGTTCTTTATTTTTATGGCCGTAGCATTCACCTACTTGTTGGGTAAAAGAATCTTTAATCCAGCCACAGGGATTATCGCCGCCATTTTTCTTTCGTTGGCCGAAAGTCCCTTTATACATAGCATTAATTCTGCCTCTGACCCAGGCTCGCTGGCTATGCTGCTCGGTGCGATATACCTCATGTTATTATTTCTGGACACACAGAGTCCCCGCGATCTGTTTCTATCTTTCTTTATGTTGGGACTGGCATTTGTGTTTCGCTGGAACTACGTTTTCTTCTTACCCCTGTTTCTAATCTTTCTCGTAGGTGATCGTCGCATATGGGCTTTTCATCTTTATCCCTCTTTCTGGCTATTGGGATTCTTTGGGTTTTTAGCCGGTATTTTTATTCAACTGATCACCAATTACTCCCATTTTGGAAATCCATTTAAGATTGGCTATGGCCAGCTGGATTACAGCGAACAATTTGTATTTAACGGCTTTGTCTATATAAAAAACATGTTCCGAATTATGTATCGCATGTTGTTTACCTGGGATTTTTTCTCGCCCCTGCTGGCCATGTTTGGTGTACTTGCAATTATTGAATTATGGAAGGAACGACGCCGGGATGTGTTCTGGCTGATCATGCCCTGGGTTGCTCTTGGCTCCCTTTCAGTAATCTATTTTGGAGTGAAACCGCGCTTACTTATGCCCATCATGCCAGCCATGTTCCTGATTGGTGCCGAGGGTATTGTCCGCGCCTTTTACTCCTTGAGGAAATCACCGTCACTAAGTGGTGTTTCCCCCAGGCTAACGGCAGCGGTCTTTATGCTGATGGGAATTATTCTTTTCTCACCCATGTTTGTCCGCACGCTACTTCACTCCCACGGACACTTTCAGGATAAGGTTGTGATGCAGCAGGCTTTTCGCTGGGCGGGTGATAATATGTCGAATCCTGAAGGCAGGATTATCACACAACCCTATTATGCCGGGCAAAACCCGGACTGGCTCAGAGCTGGTTGGGACGTATGGGCCTCAAAGCGCTATTCCAAACGTAATATTAAGTCGCTGGAATTCCCCGAGACCTGGGCAACAGGTGATGATTGGGCGGTAGTGAATCGGTTCTGGTTTGAGGGCAGCAGTGTGCGTTTTGAAAACTCCAGAGAAATGGCCACTCGCTTCGATTCCTTGTGCGCGGTCCGAAATTATGAGTTAAAAAAGACCTTCGAAGCTGAGTCAGAACCTCTTCTTTTAAAGAAGCTCAACATGTTGACCTATTACCCGGTTGATTTTCTTGAGTATCGTCCCCTCTTTGAAGTTTGGGGTCCCGTAGAATGAGTTCCGTGGGTGCTAACATAAAGAAAATGGCCAGTAATACCCTGGTTTACGGTCTTGGCAATATTTTCAACCGAGCCATCACCTTCTTACTGCTACCCCTCTACATCAACATGATGACTCCGGTGGAATATGGAGCCCTCAATTTGATCTATCCTTTCCTGGCGTTGATGAATGTGGTTTACATGTATGGTCTTGATGCTGCCTTCATGCGCTTTTTTATCCCCGAGAAAGACCAGGCACGCCGACAGGAAATTTTCAGCATCGTCTACCTGAGCATCCTGGTAACCACGGGGATTATTACAGCCGGTCTTTTCCTGTCAGAAGCCTCTCTTTCCAGCTTGCTACTGGGAGACGATCCCGCCACCAGCGTCTTTGCTCTGGCCTTTATCATTCTCATGATCGACGGCCTGTCCTTCATGCCAGTGTTGTATTATCGAAGCATTCAAAAACCACTGCGTTATGTGAGCATCATATTTTCCGAGGTTGTTATCAATCTGGGTCTCAATGTTTTATTGGTAGGGTTCTGGGGTTGGGGTCTTAAGGGGGTGCTGGTCGCGAATATCTCCAGCTCACTTGTAAAATTGATCGTTGCTTCACCAGCCATTTTTCAAAATCTATCCTTCACCTGGAATACTCGCTTATGGAAAGACCTTCTGAGGTTTGGCCTGCCCACCGTTCCAGCCGTGCTTTTTGCCATGGTTGTTGCTCTGGGAGACCGCTTTCTGATTAAATATTTCTTTGATCAAGCCACCGTGGGTATTTATAGCGCAGGCTATAAAATAGGTATGATCATGGCCTTGATGGTTACGGCCTTCCGTTTTGCATGGCACCCCTTCTTTCTTTCTCTGGCTGACCAGGAAAATGCACGCGAAACCTTTGCCAGAATACTGACCCTTTTCCTGATTGTGGGCTCCTTTGTCTTTCTGTTAGTATCTCTATTAGCCCCACCAGTGTTAACCATGGATTTCAACGGAAAAGCTATTATAACACCTGAATATGCCGAGGGTCTCAGAATCGTTCCTTTGATCCTGTTGGCCTATCTCTTTCAGGGTGTCTATGTGAATCTGGTTGTAGGCATGTATCTCAAAAAGAAAACCTATCTGGCTCCCCTGTTTACGGGAACAGGAATGGTGATCAATTTGTCCACCAACCTGATCCTCATGGGCGTTTTGGATTTTGGTTTTATAGCAGCTGGAATCGCAGCACTTGCTTCATATATAGGACAATCATTCCTGTTGTGGTTTGTTTCAAGACGCTTTTACCCCATACCCTATGAGGGCACGAAAATGATTAAACTGGCTCTCCTGGTGGCTGTTCTGTTCTTTTTGCCACAGCTCATTCCTGGCCAGGCCCTGCTTATCTCATTCGTGGTTGTGCTGGCATACTTTCCCCTGCTACCTGCAGTAGGTGTTTTAAGCATGACGCAGATAAAAACGGCTGCCCGCCAGTTGATATCCAGGAAGTCAGGTTGACCTATGCCCGCCTGTGATCTTTCCATTGTTCTGCCTGTAAATAGCAATCAAGAAAACCTGGATAGAATTCTGCTTGAACTGTCAGCCAACTCCCCGGATGTGAGTTGGGAGGTTATTGTCGTTGATGATGGCTCTTCTATAGCACTACAACTATCGGACACAAGCCCGGATCATTGGAATATATATCGAAACGAAAACAGACAGGGCGCGGCGGTTGCCAGAAATATTGGCGTCAAGCATGCCCGGGGCGAATTCATCATCCTGCTCTCAGTTTTTCTAAAAATCCCTGACACATATATCGATCAGCTCAGGGCGTTTATCAAGAATCACCACTTTGACATAGCTCAACATCTCGTGGAAAAGTCACCAAACGCCCAGGCTGATTACTTTCAGGTTTTTCTGGCAGGTCAAAAAGGGCGAGTCTCACGAGTAGGGAAAAATCTTCCTGTAAAAAACACCCAGTTTGGGGCTGCCATTTTTAAAAAAGAGATGTTTGTGGAAGTCGGTGGTTTTGATGAAACCATGAACCATTACGGCGGTCATGAACTAGACCTGGCCTACCGTCTTGACCAAAAGGGGTATTCTACCAGGGTGCTCATTGAAGACTTGTCTCTGGAGCGAGTCAAGCTGGAAACCCACTCCAGCGTTAGCTCCAGACTTCAGGAATATGGACGTATTGGTCTTCCTGCTCTATTGAAGAAACACCCCGAGCTGAAAAAGACAATTTTGCTTTACCCCCAGCTCTGGTATTTATTAAAAATCTTTGGAATTTCCAAAGGACTGGAAAACAGGCTCAATAAGCGCATCGAGCAAAATGTTAAGTTAAGCAAAAGACAGTATCGACTCTATCTACACCTTCTGGTGAGGAACGCATGGGACGCCCGCTAAAAATACTCTACCTGCGATCTGAAAACACTTCAGGTACGCTTCAGCTCTTTGTGGAGGGCCACCGGAGGTTGGGGAATCAAGCCAATTTCGTGACCCTTTTTCCCACAGCAGAAGGTTTTCCTGAAGACATTTGTTTGGACCTGCCCCTGTTACCCAAAACCGACAGCTTTAAAAAGGCCAAAAGCTATTTGACCGACGAAAGCAAGCTGTATGAAGACGCTGAGGGATACCCGCCTGAGTGGAAGCCGTCTTTCCAGAGAGCCCTTTTTTTTACGATGCGAGACCAGCTCTGGAAACCCATCCTGAAGAAATATTTTAAAAAGTACAACCTTCTGGACTACGATATCTATCACCTGGAAGGTGGCCATGGATTTCTGAGAACCTCAGCCTGGCCTTTCGATGAGCTAAAAAAACAAGGCAAACATATTATAGCCAACTACCACGGTGTAGATATGCGCACCCGGGGTGTGTTTCCCTGGATCGATAAGCTGGTCGATATCAATACCTCAAGCGAATTGGATCTATTAGAAAAACACCCCAATATGGAATATGTGTTTTTACCTTTTGAGGTGAACAAACACAGCACACGATTTGAGCTAAACGTACCCTTGAAAATTTGTCATGCCACCCGTGATCGTTACTGGAAGGGTTCAGATGTCATTATTGAGGCTTGCAAAAAACTGGAAAAGAGTCATGGTGTGGAGTTTGTGCTAATTGAGAATGAGCCTCATGATATCACCCTCCAGAAGAAAGCAGAATGCGACATTTATATCGATCAGGTTGCCAACCTGGGTGGCTGGGGCTATGGCATGAATTCCGTTGAAGCCTTTTCAATGGGCCTGGCATGTTGCACCAACCTTATACCAGCATATGAGACCTTCCTGGGAGAGCATCCTTTTGTGAATGTCCACAAGGAGTCGCTCTACGAGGATCTAGTGAAACTAATCTCAAACAAAGAGTTGATTATTCAAAAGAAAATGGCTGGTAGAAAGTGGGTAGAAAAAACCCATAGTATTGAAGCTGTCATGCGTTCGGTTTATGAGATTTACCATAAGCAAGGCTGGATAAGGGAGTTGCCCCGTGATCTGGCCTAAGCTAAGCATTGTCATTTTTGCCAACGCGGATCCTGGTGCCTGCATGCGAATATTAACGGGGTGTGAGCGTCTCCAACATGAGAACCTAGAGCTTGAAGTTGTTATGGTTTTACAGGGCTTAACCAAAAAAGTTGAAGCTGTCCTAAAGGATTATCAGTTTTCCTTTGATTTGAACTTTATTTCGGCAGACGAAACCACAAATCGTGCGAAGGGCCGCAATCTTGGTGTACATGCCGCAAAAAACGAAATCATTCTTTTTCTGGAGAGTGTACTGGAGGTTACCCCCGACCTCTTGTACCGACACCTCGAAGCGTATAAGACCGAATCAATAGCAGCTGTTATGGGTGAAATCTATCTGCCGGCATTTGTAAAAAAGAACCGCTGGTTCCGCTTCCTAGATAGTGATTATCGAAGCACGCGTCGTTGGGCCGCCAGAACGGGATCACAATCATCACCCCCGCTGAGATATGTAAATACGGCAAATTTTTCTATTCGAAAAAAGGCGTTCGAGGCCTTTGGCGGTTATGCCGAGCATATATATCACTATGAAGCTGAAGATATCGATTTAGCACACCGCATAAGTGCTCAAACACAAAACCAGATTCATTATGAGCCGGAAGCCATTGCTTATTGTTTACACAACTCATTGCGGAATAGTTTAGCACTGAAGTACGAGTTTGGAAAAGAGGGTATTCCTAAGCTATTGGAGGCTTACCCTGAGCTCTATCCGGTTTTGCCAAGTCGGTTTGTAAAAATGACTGGATTCCCCGACGTGTCGCCATTTTACAGGGGTTTTATGAATCTTCTTTTTATCACGCCTGTCTTTTTTCTGGCCAGGGGTGTTCGATTGTTTAGCCCAGAGTTTATCTCTTTTCGGATGATGCGCTATATGCTACAGGCGGAGAGTGTCAGGGGTCTAAAGGAAGCCAAAAAACTCAGCTGAAAGAGGCAAGCTGACACCCCTTTCATTGTGTCAACCCCAGTCTAAGCTCCAGTTAAATTTTTTTCTCAGTAATCAGATATGATTCCTCAAGCCATTTCTCCCAGATCTTTTTGGGGAGAGGCTCTTCTGCAGAAAATCTTGTTGTTACCCACGCAGTAGAACCAACTTCAAAACGCTTGGGCTTTTCATTGGCTAGTGTTTCGGCTTGTGGCATTGACCCCTTTAACTTAAACATGGCTTTAAAGCCAATGCCTTTGGCTCCAGGACCGATAAAGAGAAAGGATCCACGTTTAGTTTTGAAGGAGCTTTGATTACAAGAAGTCCCCGTAACCACTTCTTCAAAAGCTGTGGCCATTTCTCTGATTGGATAAGTCGGGTCTCTGGAATCACTCATAATTATTTCCTCTTATGTTCCCCCAAGATGCTGTGTTAATACCCCCAGGAATGACTTTTTGATGCAGCTTCAGCCGGAGGGGGGGTTTCAACCCTCTCGGACTTGGATTTCTTTTTGGAAGGAGCATCGTTTTTTTCTGCTGTCAAGGCCAGCCCAAAAGGCTCCAACAACTTGAATACCCGTAAAACCTGAAGCATGGTCGACAGTTGAATTGAGCTACCCGCCTCGATACGTTCAATTGTGCGTTTGGAAACACCAGCTTTTTCGGCCAGACCAGCCTGGGTGAGTTTTGCCTGAATCCGCTGTTGGGTTAGACGAACTCCTATTTCATTCAACACAACTTCGGTCTTTGACGAGTTTTTGATCTTCATGATGTGGGTCCAATTCTTTGGGTTTGGCAATAATAAGAATCAGGACAGGGGAATACGAGGGAAAAAGAGAGGGATCGTCAGAGATGACGACCCCCGTAAATGTGGACCGTGCGAAGGTTTCTAGCAAATATATGTTCCCCAGACGGGGACTCTAATCCCCGCCGGGAAGATATTATTATACCAACGCTTCCAGCTGATCTACCAGCGTTTCGATATACTTCAAACTTTTACGCCAGAAATCAGGATGATTAATGTCGGCCTCAACAATGGCAGTTAAATCAGCCGGACTTGCGGAACTACCCATGGAAAGGAACTGTTTGTATTTGGGTATAAACGAGTTGCCTTCTTCCAGATATTGCTGATACAAAGCAAAAACCAGCAAGTTGCCAAAATTGTAGGCATAGACATAAAAAGGGACATTAAAAATGTGGGGGATGGATGACCACTCCCAGGCATACTCAGGTGTGATAGTCACACTGTCACCAAACATTTTCTCCAGCTCAGCAGTGTATAGCTCACAAAGTGCCTGAGGACTCTGGAGTTGTTCATTGATGGCTTTGTGTGAAGCAACCTCAAAACTACTGAACATATTTTGGCGGTGTGAGCTTGCAAAAATGTCTTCCAGTTTGCTGGTGAGCATGGATTTTTTGACGTCCACGTCAGTTTCCTTCTTTAACAACGAATCTGTGAGCACCATCTCTGAGAAAATTGAAGCGGTTTCTGCAAGAGGTAAGATGGAGTGATAGTTCATCAATTTTTGCTTACTGGAAAGCATGGCGTGAATGGCGTGTCCTAATTCGTGTGCCATGGTGGAAACATCGCGAACCTTACCAGTGTAGTTCAATAAAACAAAGGGTTTCAGGTCGGGCGTTGAGCTGGCACAAAAGGCACCACCCCGTTTACTGGGTTCGACGGGCGCATCAATCCGATTCTCGTCAAACATGGCTTTGGCCATCTCATAAAAATCATTGTCAAAGGATTTGAATCCCTCCAGAACCAGCGTCTTGGCCTCATCAAAGGGATAAGCTTTGGAAGACTGTGGGAGGGGGGCATAAATATCAGCCAGGGTCATCTCGTCCATCTCTAGCATTTTTGCTTTCAGCTTATAGTAACGATTGACCAGGGAGTAGGACTCGGTGGTTACATCATTAAGCGCCTGAATGGCTTCATCGCTCAAATCATTGTGTGTATTCATGGTGCTGATAGGTTGGTCAAAACCACGCAAATCAACTTCAATACCATGGTCTTTGACGAGAGCATTGTAGAGATGGTTGATGACCAGGGTATTGTCTTCATAACGGGAGAAAAACAGCTTCATGGCCCGTTGACGAACATCAGCATCTGGATGCTGTCGCATGGCACGTAGCTGATCACCATTAAGCGTTTTGGTTTCACCATCAGTCTCGAATTCAAAAGAAAAGGATGCGGTGAGTTCGCCATAGAGCTTTTGATGGGCATTACTACCATTCAGATCTTTAAGGTTAATGACCTGTTCTTCTTTTTCAGAGAGATTGTAGTGAGCATTTTTACGTTGCTTGGCGATTTTATATTCAAAATCAACCAGGGCTTCAGCGCCTTCAAACTTTGCAAACTGCTCATCTGAAAGACCGCCTAATTCCAAGGTGAAAAAGACCAACAGGTTGGAGGTAGTAGAGGCGGATTGTTCAATTTTACCCAGGAGTGCTTTGATCTTATCATCAGCAGTGTCAACCGCATATTCTAGATGCACAAATTGGCTTAAGCGATAGAGGGGAGCACTGATGGTTTCCAGCTCATTGTAGGCGATCGCCAGGGCTTCTGGTGTGAGACCTCCTAATTTCCCGCGATACTGTTCAACAAAAAGCTCTGCTTGTTGGCGGCTATCACTTAAAACGCTATCAATTTTTGGATCATCCAGACCTGAGAAAAGTTCACTCAAATCCCAGCGAACATTTTCTGCTCCAGTTGCTTGTGTACTCATATATTTCTCCCAATTATTCAGTATAAAATTTTCACTCCAAACTAATCGAGGTGAATACCGATATTAAGAGAATTCGACTTATTCTAGACGGGCTCTTTTCAACCACGGATACACAGATTTGTACAGCTTTGTTTTTAGATGTTTTTGACATGTATTAGTTCGTCACGGGTCGGTATGAACTGAGGTTAGAGGGATAAAAAGTTTCGCGCGAAATAACACAAGAAGCATTAGCTTGTATGAAGCAACAGAACAGGAATCAAACATGGCAAAAAACCTAAATAAACTCAAAGTAATTGGTGATCGGGTGCTCATCTACCCCGATTCAGGTCAGGATCGCACATCCTCTGGTCTATATTTACCTCCGACAGTTACGGAGAAGGATTTGGTACAGGGAGGCTTCGTCGTTGCTGTAGGTCCCGGGACACCCCTGGCAAGCACGGAGGGAGAAGACGATGTCTGGCAAGCTTCAGATTCAAGTAAAGTGAAATTCATCCCCCTGGAGATTGAAGTGGGTGATTATGCGCTGTATTTGAAGAAGTTCGCTATTGATATTAAGTATCAAGACGAAAAATATATCATCGTACCCATGTCAGGGATTCTTGTGGTGGAACGTGATGATGAGAGTATTGACTTGAGTCAGATATTAAAATAAGAAGGCGAGCATAAAAATGGCAAGCAATCAGATCAACATGAAAGACCTATTCACCTTACTTGTGAATCAATTAAGTGCTGGGGCCTGGTCTCAACTGGGTAAAACCCCCAACCCAATCACGGGCAAACCGGAGATGAATCTGGAAGCGGCAGCTGTCAGTATTGGAATTTTGGAAGCCCTCCTTTTTAAGACAGCGGGTAACCTGACTCGCCAGGAAGACGCCCTACTTTCTGATAAGGTCCGCGAGTTGAAATTAAGCTTGCAGGAAGAATCAAATAAAAGATAGAAGTCAACTTTTGAATACCCCAAAACTATATCTTGTGGGTAAATGAAACAGATGCCGAACCAGCTTATCCAGGCTAACCCACCTGAGATTAAACACAGCGCTTTGTTAGGTTTCTGATCCAACAGTAATAATCACATGGCCTTTTTTATGTCCCCGGTCAACGTATTTGTGAGCTTCCACAATTTGATCGAGAGAATAACGTTTATCTATAACTGCTTTAATTTCACGCTTCTCCATAAGCTCTTGCAGGAATATGAGCTCTTCAATATCCAGTTTCAAACTACCAGAAGACTTGAGTACGTTCAGATACACACCTCCAGGCTTTAATATGTTTTTACATTGAGAAGGTGAAGCCTTGCCAACGGCATCAAAAACGACATCATACATCTCAGCATTTTTTGTGAAATCTTCTCGCGTATAATCAATAGCTTTGTTCGCACCCAGTGATCGAACCATATTCATGTTTCTCGTGCTGCATACGCCGACGACTTCTGCCCCCATATATTTGGCGAGCTGAACGGTAAAAGTTCCTACGCTACCTGAAGCACCATAAATAAGAATTTTTTGGTTCCTCTGAAGATTAGCTCTTCTTAGAAAACGTAACGCAGTGATGCCCCCATTGGGAACAGGTGCAGCCTCTGCATAGGACATATTGGCGGGTATTTTTGCTAACACACCATTTTCTGGCAAGCACTTATACTCAGCATGGGCACCAAAACTCATTTCGGTGGCCGCAAACACCTTATCTCCTGGCTTGAAAAGGGTAACATCTCCACCGATTGCTTCGATTTCTCCAGCGAGCTCCATCCCCAATATCTTTTTACGTGGTCCCCTGAAACCAATCATAAATCGCATGATCGGTTTGAACAAAACATCCTGAACCTTGCCTAATCCGGGTTTAAAGCCTCGAATTTTAGTATCCCCAATATGCACAGTGGTTGCACGAATTTTTATCAACACCTCATCGTCTTTAGGTGTCGGTTTTTCAATGTCTCGGACCTCAAGTACCTCAGGAGGTCCATATTTTGTACAGATGACTGCTTTCATTTTTAAAAAGTCTGAGTACGTTTCCAAATGTTCCCTTTTTGTTGTTCCGTGCCATATTCTAGCAATCATAAGTACTTTCTAATCTGTTTTTAGTTGCGTATAACGTCCTGAGTTTGAGCTGCTTCTGTATGAGGTGTGACTTTGTATAATCGGTGCATCCTGAGACAATATTTCAGTAAAGCATTCCATTTTAGTTAGTCCGCCTTAAGCCTTTCTTAGGCAATAGGTTTTGCTAAGATTCGTGACTGAATGTCATAGCCATCAGATTTATAAAATGCCTGTGCAGATGTGTTGAATTCCATTACCTCAAGACGTATTTCCTTAGCGCCTGACTTCTTTGCCCATAATTCAACTTTATCCATTAGCGACCTGCCAATACCTTTTGAGCGGTGTTCCTTTGACACTACAATTGTTCCCACTCTACAAATTTTATCCTTTGAGAGAAAAACCACCTTCAAATTCTGTGTGATTCTTGCTGTAATAAATCCTTGGATCTTATCTTCATGTCTAGCTACGAAAAAAATGCTATTTTCAGAATCTATTAGAGCTCGCCAAAAGTCTTTGTCGCTCCCCATTGTTGCCGGTGAATTAAATACTGTGGGTACATTATTATGGTGATCCCAGTTGATTTGATTAGAAAGAACACATATCGCGTCTAAATCAGCACTCGAAGCTTCAGTAATATTCATAATTTCCTGTTTGCCGAATGTCTTTGGTTTGAGCTGTTTCCCGAAATAGACTCGACTTGTTCGATAATTGTATCCGTCCACATCATTTTCGTCTTGCACCCCTCTGCATTTGAGTCCGCTCGAAACCTTTGCTAGAGGGCTGGCTTTTACACCTATTTATAATTTGGTGCTAGAAAAAAAGTAATTCGCAATTAGTCCGGCAACGGGCGGAAATATTAAAGTTGACGCAAGCCTGATGAGCGTAAATTTCCAACCAAGTATACCCACTTCCATCGGTATGCGTCCAACAGCCCAAAGCGACCATCCAGTTAAAAATGCCACCATTGTCCCTATATTTGCACCAGAATTTAAAAGGCCTGCAACTATTGGAAGACTTACATAGGGACCGCCTGGGGCTAAGCCTCCGGCAATGGATCCAACTAATATTCCACGAAACCCAGATTCAGCACCAATCCATTTTGAAAGCATTTCTTTTGGTAATAGTATTGGAACCATACCTGCAATCACGAAGGCAAAAAGTAATAGGGGTAAGATTTGAACAAACATTGTAAAGGCGGATCGTAAACCTATCAGATGCTCACCTTCACCACGATTATACCCAATAAGCAGAAACACTATAGCAAGCATGCCCATGATAAGAGTTGGGATTAACATTTTATTAATATTCCTTTTCGCTGTCAAATTGGTCCTTTTGGCCGATTGTTGATAGATGACCCCCCCCTAACGCTTTAGGCTTGAGCTGCCCGTATCTAAGCAGTCGATTAGTATGATATTCTGTATATTCATCTTCATAATCGTTTTGCGATCCTCTCAAGAAGGTCAGAATGAAGCCTTTGTTAGGTGTTTGGATTCCCAACTAAAAATTTCAGACTTTAGAGAACTCTATCAATCATGGACATACTATTAAGTGCAGCGTGAGCAATAATTAATGGCCATAAATTTCGTCCAAAAGCCACATATGCTATTCCCATGACCAAACCAATTATGCCAACAGTTATTGATCTTTCTGAAAGATTATGTGAGTGTCTAAATCCAAAAATTGCTGCTTGTAATAGCACTGCAAGTATTGTGGCGAACGAGGTCTTTGAAAACAATTTTTCTAACCAGTTCAATAAGAATCCTCTATCCAATAATTCTTCCAAAAAAGATTCGATTAAAACCATTGAAATTATTGAAAAGAAAAGCGGCCAGCTTCCTTTAAGATCGCCAAATTTTGTATCCGCACTCTCTGGGGTTGCATCAGGTGTTGTCAGAAAGGGCAGTTGATCTTTAAACAGATTAAAAACCAATATGAATGTTATCGCTGAAACTAGAATCAAGCCCGAGAGCAGTAGCGTTTTCTTAAAGTTATCAGGCTTGTGTAAACCTAACTCTTTCCACGTCACGCCTCTTGCCCTCATTCTCCAAGTAGCTACAACGAGAGTAGAAAATGACCAGAAAAGACCGTTTGCAAGGAAGCCTAAACTGGGGAAATATATTTCTCTGACCAAAAACATTGTAAAGAGATAAATCACCAAGTCAAAGAAAATCCCTTTATAGTCAGCTGGTTTCATGATTTTTGCTTCAGTATTAATATTATTCACCATGTTCATGCTTGTTTGAATTCCTTTTTTTCAGCCGCTTCCAGTGCACAGTAACTCTATTGTAAATACACCCAACGCTTTAGGCTTGCGCTGCTTCCCAAAGCAGACTCGCTTAGTTCGATAATTGTATCCATCCACATCATTTCGGACTTCCTCTCGTCACTCTGTGTGTCGAAGACCCCGCCGGAGGGGAACGCGAAGTGTCGGGGTTAGTCAGCTCTAAGCCTTGGGTCGTGGCAAAGGACATCGATTTCAATTGCAGCGCGACCCGCGACTCCGTGAGCAGGGGTTTGTTATACCTTTTTAGTCTTGTCAGAGCCAAAGCCCGGCTTTTCTTCGCGGACAAGCATATCCATGAATTTTGCAAATCGCCTCTGTCTGGTTTCTGGTTTCTTCGCACTTGTCAATCCGTACGCGATGACGTAACGGCTCGATTTATTGAGCGTTTCAAAGAATTGGTTCGCCTTCGGCTTGCTTTGCAGTGCTGCCAAGAAATCCGCAGGCACTTCCAGCTCACTTGCCGTATTGGCGTTCTCCCAGCGGCCGTCCGCTTTGGCTGCACGAATATGCACGAGGCCTGACTCCGTCATTCGACCCTCGCTTATCAAACGCTCCGCATGCTCTCTGTTCCTTTTTGACCAGTTGCTTCGCGTCGTTCTTGGAGTGACGCGTTGGAGATAGGCTTGGTCATCGATTGACTTCTTGACACCGTCGATCCAGCCCCAGCACAGCGTCTCAATCACGACATCGTCCCAAGTCACGCTCAGAATGCCAGTCTTTTTCTTGAATATCTTCACCCAGAGCTCACTTTCGGTGGCATGATTCACCATGAGCCACTGGCCGAGATATTTCGGCTTTGCAAATGTCATAATTCTATCTGGATCGGGTTCAGGCATGAAACTAGATTCTCCTCGGTATAACGCTCTACGCTTTTGTTATGCGCATCACTGTTTAGTGCCTTCTCGCTACAATAAAGCTGATAGTTATGCCATGAAATATTTTTTCAGCTTTTAGCAGACTAAAATTCTGGCTGGTGACTAGTTTCTCTACATCAGAAGTTGTAAATAGATTTAAATGTAAAGGAAATATCCCAAGTTTCTTAATTACAGAATACGCGGAAAACTCTATTCTGTTTTTGAAAGCCATTTTATCTCCCAGGCAAGCTGTTGTGGAAATAAACAAACCGTCTGGTTTCAGCAATTCATGAATTCTTCGAATTACTTTTTCACTATCATCCAATAAATGAATTACTCCATACGAAACAATTTTGTCGAATGAAGCTTCCTCTAGATCACTATTGAAAATATTCCCTTGTGAGAAGGAAACCTTCTTAGCCTCTTTTTCGCTTATCTTTTTTATTGCTTCGTTAATCATCTCAATCGAGATGTCAAGTCCATGAATGTGATGAACCCCATCAACAAGTTCTAATGTTTTAGTACCTGTTGCACATCCGAAGTCTAGAACATTATCATTTGTATTGAGGTATTCCTTTGTTTTAGTAATTACCTCCTTAAAGACAGCTTCGAATTGTCTTTCACTATAGTCATATTTTTTTGCCTGTTTATCCCAAAATTTTTGTGTTTTATTCATTAGAATACCTGTATCTCAGTATTTTGAACCCTGTATGTAGAATTCCACATTTCTTCGTATGCGTATGGCGTCCCACGCTTAAGCTGCCTCGCAGAGAAGCATCGCTTTGTATAACTTGTGTATCCGTAGACATCATCATCGTTGAGCACTCCCTTTGTGTGGGTCAGCTTGAAGCAGCATGTTAGACACTAAATTTGGTGATTGGCATCTATTGATCTTTCACGGCCGTAGATATTAGTCTATTGCTTGTCTGTTTATCATAAGCTGAAAAATCATAGTCTCCATAAAATCGAATATCTTTAAACCCACTAGCTCCGAGCAAATTCTTATGATCATCCTGAAGAAATACTTTCTTGTAAGTAATGCTCCATGACTGCAGTGAATTCTGTCCCTTTGGATGGTGAAGATCTAACATGTTATAGGTGGCACCTTCGCCATCGTAATCAATGACAAAAACTCTTGAAGCATTATCATGACTTGGTCCTAATATGAACCGTGGTTTCTCATTCCACTGCTTATCTGTTGTGCCTTGCGTTAATATTAACAAACCACCCTTGTTAAGTATCTTTTTCATGCTGTGTAAAGCACTTAGAAATTCAGCATCATTGGGCATATGGAGTATTGAACTTGTTAGACATACTAACGCATCAAATTTTCTATTAAAGTGTTCGGAAAGATTGCGGTAATCAGCCTCAATTACTTCAATTTTAGAACCAAATCTGTTAAGGTTAACTCGGGCTTGATTGAGCATCCCAGGCGAAATATCGGACCCAATCACTTCGCAGTCTAATGATTGAAAAAGTGGTAAATATTGACCAGTCCCACAAGCACAATCAAGGACACTTGTGATATTATGATTTTGAAACATCCTTTTATAGAATTCATATGTTTGTGAATCATATTTTCCAAATTCACCATGAAAGTGATCATATCGGTATGCGATTTCACTATAGGGGTCTTGTTTAGTCATAGCATTCCCGTTTTTATGTGCCTAGCGCTTTAGGCTTTACCTGCTTCTCAAGGAAGCATCGCTATGTAAGTTCACTGTATCCATCCACATCAGTTTAGCACTCCAGACCACTGCGTGTGAGTCAGCTTGAAGCCTTTGTTAGCCTGGCATTATTTGTTTGCCATATGTCATATCTGACATATCTTAGTCCCGATGAACATGAATGACAAACCTCTCGTCTGGTTACATGGTGAAGTCAAAACACCACCTTTCTCTTCTGAAGCTAGAATTGAAGCTGGTTACCTTTTGAGATCGCTCCAGATGGGTGAGAATTTGAGTATGCCTCAATCTCGACCAATGCCAAGTATTGAATCCAGGTGTCACGAATTGAGAATAAACGATGAGGCTGCAACTTGGAGACTGATTTATCGGATTGATGATGATGCCATCGTCATTCTTGAGGTTTTTAGCAAAAAGACTCAACAAACTTCCAAAAAAGTGATAGATGTCTGTAAGAAAAGAATAAAGGAATATGACAATGCGTAAAGAGAAAGCTAAAAGATTAGAAAACAAGGGCTGGAAGATTGGCTCAGCAGAAGATTTTCTCGGTCTCTCTCCTGAGGAATCAGCATACATAGACCTGAAACTCAACTTAAGTGCAAAGCTCCGTAAATTGAGGGCAGAGCAAAATCTCACACAGACTGAACTTGCCAAACTGATCCATTCTAGCCAATCAAGAGTAGCTAAGATTGAAACTGGTGATCCTACTGTCTCAATTGATCTCATCATTAAATCTCTTCTCGCTCTCGGTGCCTCCAAGAAGCAACTCGCTCGGGCAATTTCATCCTGATTACCTAGCTCAGGCTAACGCCTTAGGCTTGAGCTGCTTCATGGGAACCACTTAAAACAATTCGGTAATCTTGTGTACGTGATTTCAATCTTAATTTCCCCCAAGATGAGTGTGAGTCGGCTTTAAGCCTTTGTTATACTGCTGCGAACTCCAGTTTTTCCACACCTGTTAAGTCAACTTTTTGTCTAGCTACCCATAGCGAATAGCTATCCTGCATCGCAAGCCAACTCTCAGGACTGCGACCCAGAACTTGAGACAAGCGTAATGCCATCTCAGGTGAAACATTGCTTTCACCCTTTAAAAGACGAATGAATGTCGAAGGAGCAACATCAAGATTCTTTGCAACCTTTCTTGAGCTAATACCAAAAGGCTCTATGTATATCTCACGGATGAATTCACCAGGATGGGGCGGATTGTGCATACTCATTAGCGATAATCCTCATAATTTACAATTTGCGCATTGCCTTCCTCAAACTTGAAGGTTACCCGCCAATTGCCACTTATGGATATTGACCAGATTCCACTTCTTTCCCCCTTCAGGGGGTGAAGACTAAATCCTGGCAAATCCATGTCATCAATAATTCGAGCTGAATCCAAAGCTGCTAACATGAGTCTAAGCTTCTTGGCATGCTTTGCTTGAATACCAGCCGTTGATCCCATCTCATAATATTTCTTAAGTCCTTTATGCTTAAATGACAGAATCATGGCTTAATATAGCGTATTGCGCATCACGCAACAACCCTTTTTACAGTCAATGTATAACGCCTTAGGCTTGAGCTGCTTCCCAAGAAAGCATCGATTTGTAAGTTCCGTATATCCGACCACATCATTTTTGTATTCCATCTCCCCTGCATAACTATTCTATCCCTAACACATACTTGTCAGAGCTTGAATTGGCATATGCGTAAATAAAATGATTATTGTACCCGATTGCACCACCCGCCCAGCCACCTGATGGCAATTCAATGTTCCACAAAGCAGTACCTGTAGAAGACTCTATTGCTTGAAATTCACGTCCAGGAATATATAAAACGCCTGCACCATCCATTGCAATCACGGAATATTGATAAGTTAGAAGTGAACTTCGATATATTTCTACCCCATCATAGCCCAGCGCTAACAATTCATCGCCGGCACAAATGTAAAGATGCCCATTAGGCCCAAGACTGTATTTATCTGAACCAGTGTCGACGTTATATCTCCACCTGAGAGATCCATCGGGATTAAGCGCATGTAATCCATTGGCTTCTGAGGCGACACCATCCACCCAACCACCTACGGCAACATAGATATTACTTTGATTATCGACCATTGGCTGTCCCATGGTATGTTCGTCTCCACCGAGATTGAATTCCCAGAGGACTTGTCCATTCAAGTCTAATGCGTAAAGCTCGGCATAATTTTTCGCACCTGGAACATAAAGAGTATTACCATCAGGTGCGATTGCAAGGGTCCAGTGTTCATTGGCCCTGAAACTCTGATTACTTTCTTTTATCCAAGAAAGATTGCCATCTTCTTGTAGCGCCACAAGGTTTCCTGATGAGTCGATAAAATAAATGGTCCCATCCATACCGATATTAAGATTATCAGGGATCCAGTTGCCACCACTGTGAGTGTATTTCCAACTAAGGACACCGTCGGAATCCAAAGCGTATATATTCGCGTAAAGGCTACTTTTTCCGAAAAACACTATCTCGTTATTAGCTGTTATTATAGGACCACCCGATGCAATGTCATGAGGGTGGTTATTGTCTGAGAACACCCATTTCTGTTCACCATTTGGATGTAAAGCATACAGAACCCATCTATGCTGACCGCTCCCCACGAGTGTATCGTTATTTGAGATGAAATAGATAGATGAATCGGCCCCAATAGCTATTGAAGAGTTCCCATAATTGTCACCCACACCACCAAGCTCTGTGCGCCAACTAACGGTACCAGCTACAGGTCCTTCATAGGTAGTTCTTCTGGTGCCTTGAGGATCGTGGGAATACATGGGCCATGGACTATCAGCGAGACTTGGCCACGGAACATGCTCCTGAGTCATTGTCGCAGGAATTGTGTCTTGGACGATAGGAACGTCGTCTTGTTTGGTTGGAGAATCCTCTGTACAACCCATCAGAAATAGTACTATACTCGCCAGTACTAATGTGATGTTGGTTGTTCGCTTTTTCATAATTCCCACCCCCTATAACATATTCCCTCTAACGTCCCGCGCTTGAGCGGCTCCCGTATGATTTATCCTTTTGCAAAAAAAAACTGTATCCTGAGACATGATTTTGGTTAACCAATCCATTTTGGTGAGTCCGCTCGAAGCAGCAAGTTATGTGTTTCAACAGACTCAAAGAAGTCCATTATTGACTCTTTTGGTAGTCTCCATTTCTAAAGTGACAGGTTTATAAATAAATAAGTCGCGCAATATTTTGTGATCATTTGGAACATTGTCAGCTAAATCAGAAGGGAAATTATTTAGCATTTTTAGGCTTTTATACAAAAACCTTACAAATGGGGCAAAGGGTAAGAGGCAAAATGAAACTATATTGATGACTAATAATGGTATTGCCATATGATTGATAGTTTTTCCACTGATAGATGCAATTCTTTCTGCCGCTTTCGGGAAGGTAAATGCTTCAGGTCCAGTCAGTTTTAATCGTTGCCCATTTAAATCATCCCGCAAAGCTGCTTGTGCTGTAATTTCTCCAACATCATCAGCAGAAATACATGGAATAGCATTCAGCCCTCCACCTGGCACAGCCATTTTACCGTTCCGGATAAATGCAAAGAATATTTCAAATGCTGGAGCATCACCCAGTATTGTCCAATTAAAGTCTGATTCGGATATTTGCTTTTCAATCTTGATTTTGATTTCACCAAATTCAGGTATTTTTAAGTCGTTTAGTAGCTGTTCTCTCATTTCATACCCAGACATGTAGATTAATCTTGAGATATTTAATCTTTTTGCCTCGGCCATGATTGTGATTACCGCATCATGTTCAATCTGTTCCATCTTTCGGATTAGTTTGTTACTCATCGCCGAGAGACAAATGATAACAGTGCTGACATTTTGTAAAGATTTTACTATGGTTTGATGATTGGTAACATCACCCTGAAATATATCGACATTTTCTCCCAGAATTTCTACCGCGTTTTCTCGGTTTCGACTTACAACTCTGACAGCTTCACCTTTTTGAGTGAGCCTTTGGACTACCTTTCGCCCATAATATCCTGTGCCCCCGTATACTATGATGATGTTACTTTTAGTACTCACAATAGCACTCCCAACTTCTATTCACTCTAACGTTTTAAGCTTAAGCTGCTTCCCAAAACAGACTCGCTTTGTTTGATAACTGTATCCATCCAGGTCATTATTGTCATGCACATCCTTGCGTGTGAGTCAGCTTGAAGCTTTTGTTAGGGCACTTTTCAGAGTAAGAATTATCTAGATTTTAGTTCCTGAATTTTTAGCTCTAGCTCTTTTATCTCAGCCCCTTGTTCGGCATCATCAACATCATCTGTTTTCAGAACATATAAAGCTTCATAGTATTGATCTAGTGCTTTGCTATACTGTTCTTTGAATTCAAATTTTTTAGCTTTTTCAATAAAATACGAATACAGGATTTTATTTGATTGACTATTCAGCTTATCAATTGCCTTGAAAACTGAATCTTCATCGCCAACAATTTCAGATAGATTTTCTAGTTTTGTGATACCCTTATTTATTGCTGCTGTGGTGGAACTATCTGTTTTAGCTAATTTTGCCTTTGAAATAGAATCCTTCAATATCAATTCGATTTGTTCAGCGAGAATTTCTTCTTTTACTTCCTCAAGATTAGCAATAACAGTCGATGGAGAAGGATCACTTACAGAAATATCCATTTGTTCATATCTTTGAAGTTGGCGTGCATGATCTAGAACTAATTCGCAACGCTCCCATCTAGTTTTAAAAACTTTGCCATCATTGACAATCTTTAAGGAAGACTCAATTACTCTAGCCCTCTGCTGTAATTCAAACGATACTTTTGGAGCACAGGATTTGCAAAGCCCTCTGTAATCGACTTTTACAAACATCCCACTATTTTTGCACCATTTGCATGAAGCCATGCTATTCCCCCTTTCTTAAAGTTGCCCTAACGCTTTAGGCTTGAGCTGCTTTTCAATTCAGACTCGCTTGTAAATTCATTTTATCCGCCCACTTCATTTCTGTCATCCACTTCTTTCATTTGAGTCAGCTCTAAGCCTTTGTTAGTTGGCTGATATTTTTTTGTGAATCATTAATTTAATCCAACGTCTGATACATTACTTCGTATCCATGTTTAGCAGGGTCGTATTGGAATTCAGGTCTAGTCGATTCCAAATACTCGTTCTTCAGATCAAGAAACTGTTTTAGAAGAATTTCTTCTCTGGTACCTGGGTTCTCTGGGTAACTTCCTCTATACCAACGTAATTTCATCCTGCGAACTTCATGTCGGAAAGTTAGAGTGTCGAGATCATCCGTAGATAAGCAGTCTTTAAGAGCCAGCATGTCAGCTATATGATCCTCTAATTCAATCACTCTTTTAGAAGGCGTTCCAACTACTGAAAGAAAATAGGAACTACCTGAGCTTCCTTTCGGAGTCTGTGCAACGGCGGCCACCTTAAAAGGGCGTTTTTTATGAGCAATTACATCACCCTGGATTGAAATTAGCGTATTTGCGGGGAGGTCTCCTGTGAATGTCTTATTCTCTCCTCTGATCTCAGCGTAATCTGTATGCGAATAGTAAACTACTAGCATGAGCTCTAAATCAGGGACGGCTTTCGAGGAAATAAAGTCTGCACGAGCCGAAACACTTCCCCCACTATCAACTTCCAAAGCTGAAAACATAAGTGTAGGAATTGCGCCTAACCCATGACTAGACCTATTTAACTCTCCCCATATTAAATAAGGGTAATCGGGATCGATAGGATCGCCAAAGTCGCCTTGTACATAAAAGTGCCCGTCCGCTAGGCAAAGATTGACAATAACGAATAGATTAATGATTATCTTCAATAACACTCCAGACCAACTAACGCTTTAGGCTTGAGCTGCTTCCTGAAACAGACTCGCTTTGTTCGATAATTGTATCCATCCACATCATTTTCGTTTGGTAATCCCCCTCGTGTGAGTCCGCTCTAAGCCTTTGTTAGACAACGAATTAAATCACCCCAACATCAATTATTGTTGATACGTATTATCAAAAGTGGATCGCTGCATATTTGAAGTTCACCATTCATTATTAAATGCTTAGTGTAGTTATTATCACATTTCTTTATTTTGTGAATCATTATGAGAATATTTCATCGTTCGATACGGGCAAACTGATATGCCTTTCGAGCCCAAAACCTCAAATCTGGTTCAGGCCAGTCATCTCGAAACATTAGTATTTTCACCCATTCAGATCCTGCTTCATGGAAAAGTTCTGCCCCGGAAAGCAGAGCGCGATTCTTCATCTCTGGTGGTAAGCGAAACCCAATTTCGTCCATGTTTACTGCAATACCGAAAATGATGCTCATTGAAAATACGCCCTCGCTAGGAAAATCTGTCGAAATGTGATCTAAGTAGTTGACATCACCCAACGGTTCAACTGCAGCCCCTAGTGATTCGGAAATATCCGAGTGAGCGGAAAGACCACTTAAATACTCAAGAACTGTTGAGTTAATTGGATTGTTTAATACTGCTTCCATTTCTCGGTCCATGGATTTCCTTTTGTTTGTCTAACAGTGTTTATACGGTCTCGTATAAGACGAACAATTTGTCAAAACGCCCGTATAAACTTTTTTTGATTGTTTGCGTAAGCTTCTGTTATTCAACAGCCTGTCCTTGGTTCATTTTTCTCGCGGAATTTTATCGTGACCGCATAAAGTGACATTAATTTTCAGCACTATTGGATTCATCAGATTCTATGGTATTGTGCAAATCATCCATGGGGCTACGAACGCCTCCAGGGCCTCGATTCAGAACATGAGTATAGATCATGGTGGTCTTTACGTCCTTGTGGCCCAATAAAGTTTGCACTGTCCGAATATCATATCCCCCCTCCAATAAATGTGTGGCAAAAGAATGTCTGAAGGTATGACAAGTGATATGTTTGGTCAAGTCGCATTTTTCCACAGAAAGTTTAATTGCACGTTGTATCACAGTCTGATCAACATGATGACGACCCTCTTGCTGGGTTTTACGATCAATCCAACGCGACTTCTGAGGAAAAATCCATTGCCATCTCCACTCCTGCGACGCTCGTGGATATTTTCGACCCAACGCACCAGGCAACTCTACCGCGCCCCAACCCCCAGATAAATCCTGCCCGTGTATATGCCTGACCTCTTTCAAGTGCCCTTGCAAGCTTGATTTTAATGTCCGGGGCAACATCACAATCCTGTCCTTGTCTCCTTTTCCACTCCTGATTGTGATTTCATTCCTGCTAAAATCCAACTCCTTAACACGCAACCTCAAGCATTCAGATAGTCGCATTCCTGTCCCATAGATCAACTCAACCAATAGTTTGTCTCGACCATGCAAACGGCCAAGTACCTGGGCAACCTCGGTTCTGGACATTACAACGGGGACACGCAGAGACTTGCGGGCACGAACTACATTGCCCAGATTACCTACTTCTTGACCAAGAACATGTCGGTAGAGAAACAGAATGGCAGCAAGAGCTTGGTTTTGCGTCGATGATCCTATTTTCTTTTCTGTCGCCAAATCACTCAAAAAGACATTAATTTCAGGCTCTGCCATTTCCCTGGGATGTTTAAGTTTGTGGAACCGGATGTATCTTAAAACCCAGTTTGAGTAGATTTCTTCAGTCCTCCTGCTATAGTGCCTTGCTCTTAAGGCATCACGTAGTTGGTCCATTAATCTTGGTTCTCTTGAGTGTCGTGTAGGCAATATAAATTCCCTCCCATAGGATGATTGGATAGGCTTACCCAGGATGTATTTATCCTGAAATGAGAAAGCTGAATGTTAATATTGGGATCGGTTATCGCCTGAAATTTAGTCTTTTAACCCGAAAAATCAATGACTCACACCCCGCGATAACTAGGGGGCTACTGGAGCGTCATAAATGTTCAACAAGTCCGCCTTTGAATAATAGTGTTTGAGAATCTGATCAAAAGTTTGCCCCAGGGTCGCCTGGGCGACTGCTCCACTCTGACACATGCCCACACCATGTCCCCAGCCAGCGCCATGCAGCACAATTTTATCACCCGCTCTACTCACATAAAAAGCGGAGCTCCGCAAAGAAGGACTAAAGAGCTGTCGCAAGGTGAGTTCTCCATCTATGTTTAGCTTGCCTTTCTCAAAAACGATACGGGCTTTGTAAATTCGACCAGACTGTCCCCGCTTGAGCACGCGAATCTTTTTAAACAATCCGAGCTCGCCATTGTCAGTAAGCATTTCAGTAAGCTCCATAACATCAAACTCACGCGACCAGCGAAAATTCTGCTTACTCCAGCCCGGTAGAAAGCTGTTTGAATCAGGATTACAATACACATCAGGTGAGAACTTAATCCAGCGTTTAGCTCTACAGTTCCACTTCAGGTTGGGTCCTGACCGAAGCGCATTGTCCGGCTGGGAAATCTTGTAACTCTCCAGTCGGTTCCGGCCGGGCCAGACATTCTGGATGAGCTCAGAGCGCCCGCCACAGTTTGAGGCATAGAAGGCATTCATGGGTTGGCCGCCTTCGCTGATGACAAGCCCTGCAGTTTCATCTACAGCAAGATCTGAAAGATTAGTTCGTTTCTTGTTACCGCTAAAAACCTGACACTCCACATCCGAAGTGAGGTCATAAAATGCGCCACTATAGAGTTTTGAAGTCAGGGCAATGACTGCTTCTGATCTGGCGGCCACCGCTTGTGCCTTGAGGGCTTCCAGGGGTGAGCTGCCACCAATCTCATAAGGCACAACACCTTTCAAGTAAGTTTCCAGGGGCAGTTGAACAATTACATTCATTTCTTGGTTTGTCCCGAGGTAAACATGGAAAGAGCCCTCATAAGTTCGGTCTTCCTCGCCAGCCCACCACCAGCCCACACCATAAGGGACAGCTTCAATCTTGACTGTAGCGGTGTCATTTTGGGATCCAAACATAAAGGATGGAGTTTTGGCCAAAAGCGCGCCACTCGTGTCAAAGATAGAAATCTGTCCGGCCTGATTAACAAGCTGGATATGAGACCCATCAGATAAAGACATTTTGGATGCACCGGTATTACGAAAAGACCACTCACCCCCAAGAGAAATATTCAAGGTGTCAAGGGTGTTGATTATTCGAACCCGGACTTCAGGTTCCTGGTTAAAGAGTGGCTGGGCTATGCCGGAACAGGCGAGCATTAAAAGAATGAATCGTTTCACTTGCTAATCATCTCCTCCATAAGTCTTGTGCCGGGGGTTTAAAAATTTGCATCCATAACACCCATTATTCGTTCGACACTGACAGGCTTGATGACATAGTCGAGAGGATTTAGGGTATTTATTTTTTTTACAAGCTCATCGTCATGATAGCCAGAGACGAAGATGAATTTTGTATCCAATGTTTCCAGAATTGTCTGGGCTGTTTCGATTCCATTAAGGTTGCCAGCCAGGTTAACATCCATTAAGACAACATCAGGTTTTTCCACAAGAGCAATTTTTATGGCTTTGTCTCCCCTTGTGGCAAGGGGGCACACATAGTAGCCGGCCTTCTCGAGTTCCAGCTTTAGAGATGTGGCTGTAATGACCTCATCTTCAACCAGGAGAACACGCGCTTTATCTGCCATAAAAAAATCTCCCTGGAGGAATTAGGTTCAAACTTGATTGGTCGAATAAGAACTGGTCATTAATCTAACTTCATTCTCAGCACAGGGTGAGATAAAAGCAGGGCGGGGAAGGCTTTTGGTGATATTTATGCTTCATTTACTTGAAAAATGTTTTTATCCGCTGGCTTCAACGGAATTTCAAGCCGACTAGTTCCAGGGGCACAATCGATTATCCCACTTTTGACCAGGGGATATCTACAAGGCACGGCTGACTAAAGTCTTTATCCGTGGAAAGCAGCCTGCCGGGCATAGCTCGGAGAGCGAAGACTGGTGTTAATCTGTGGCTAAAAGGGCGTTGCATTGGACAGATGGGGGGAGACTAAAGCGGGTTGATTTTGACTTGAAGAAGCGGGCTTTCCACCTTAATTAAAGGCAGCATTAAGAAGAGGGAAAAATGAAAGCACTATTAAAGACGACACTCACATTTGCAGTATTGATACCTGTTCTGGCATTGGCGCAGGAAGATGAAGCATCCACATGGACAAAATCTGTGAGGGGTGGTCTAAATCTAACCCAAACTGGTTTTGATAACTGGGCGGCCGGTGGCGAAAATGCTTTTGCCTGGCAAATGAACCTGAATTACAGCTTTGTGAGGGATCTTGAGAAAACAAACTGGTCCAACACGGGTAAATTATTATACGGGGCAACGAAAACAGGTGATGTGGATATGCGTAAATCTGCTGATGAAATCAAAGTGGAGAGCGTGCTGACTTATAAGCTGGGCGCTAAGATCAACCCATATGTTGCAGTTACAGGCGAGACCCAGTTTGATGGGGGTTACGATTATAGTACAGACTCATCATTTCAGATATCAGCCTTTCTAGATCCCGGCTATTTCAGAGAGAGTCTTGGTGCTGGTTTTAGTATCAGTGAGGGACTTGGTACGCGCTTGGGCTTATCGTTTAAACAGACCGTCACATCAGACTACCCGGCCCCATATGCTGATGATGTAGAGACAAACGAGATTGAAACCTTACGTAGCGAGGTTGGTGCCGAGTCAGTCACGGATTTCACATATAATGTTTCAGAGAATGCGGTCTATGTTTCCAAGCTGGAACTGTTTTCCGCTTTTGCTGCATTTGATGAGATTGATGCCAACTGGGATAATACGCTGACTGTAAAAGTATCTGAGTATATCAACATGAATGTAAATTTTAAAATGGTCTATGATAAAGACATATCAGTTAAGCGGCAGATAAAACAATCCATGGCCTTTGGTTTAAACTACACATTTATATAGACTCGCATCCAGTTTGGAAAAGCCTGTTTTCATTGTGAATAATTTATTTGCATCACCGGGATATTTCGATTAACATAGCTTCGTCGAGAGGCAACCATCTTCAAGCAAACTATCCGAAGAAACCTAAAGTTGTGTAGCTACAAACCAGTTGTTGGTTTATGGAATTCTGTTTTCATTAATTAAACAGAAAGTCTCTTTAGACACAACAAGACCTCATAGATTTCCATGGGGTAAATAATCAAAAAGCGAACAGGGTAAAGTTATATCTTTAAGATAAAACTCACCCAAAAAGAAAGGAACGATTATGAATCGTTTTAGAAGTATCCTTTTAAGTGGGCTGGTGGCGCTTTTGATGGTAGGAATGGTTAGTGCAGGTGATGTGGGTGAAATACAGCCTGGAGATACAGTCGATGCAGGGTTTAACATCTATTTTGGAACCTGGAACGCTGATGAAACAAAATGCCTTCAAGTCGGGGGGACGGACTGTCTTAATATCGGGATTAGTCTGGATTTAGAGTGGCTTAGAAACCTGTTTAACTAAATAGCAAAAAGGGGGGGCAGGGTCAAACCTGCCCTCAAAATGGAGCTTAAACAATGAGAATTAAAACAGGGCTGTTGCTTTTTTTAGTTTCGATTGCTTTGTGTCAATATGAAGTAATACCTATCTCAAATCGATTGTCTGAGACAACCCGAGAGCGTTTGTGGCCAGTGTATAAAAGTGGTGCGATCCACATTAATGAACATGAAATAATCATACCCGATGAAAGCAGTCTTTTTATTCAAAACAGGCTAGCACCATATGATTATACGAACATAAATCTAAAGCGCCACAAAAGAGAATCATTTACAGTCTACAAGGTAACGGCAAGCAAAACAATGTTTGCTTATGGAGTCCTCGGGGACGATGGTCGTTATTATCTTTTTGAGCGCAAGCGTGAAACAGGGGAGATCCAAGGTCCAGTCTTGAGGCACGGAGCTACGCTTGATCGAATGTTTTTATGTGAAAACAATAAACTTATAGTTACTGGAGCACACCGACCAGAGTTAATGCAATACCTGGAAAAGTACAGAGGGGATTCGCTTGAAGAGAAAAGAAGGAACTCGAAGGCAAAATTTGACGGTCTGTACATTAACCATAAAGCATATACTTTATCTGTTTACGATAAAAGCATGACTGAAATTGATTCTGGTAATGTCCTTGACAGGACAGGAGACAACGCGCTGGCATTTCAAAGTCTATTTCTAACCCATGCTGTAGATATAAATAAAGATGAAGAGCTATATCTCATAGATAACGACCAGGGGTATGTTGTAGAGAAATATACAGGACTAACACGGTTTGCCTCAAGCTTTGAAATAAAAAACCCACGGTTTAAAAAATTATCTGATGTAATGACGCTAGAGGATCTGAAGGAGCTTAGATCAATAGACAGGGCTTATTCGGTGGCTTATGCATTATACCAGAAGGACAATTATCTGCTCACATGTTTTTTTCAGGCGCCAATTAGACGTGACACGACAAGACCGCCCTACTATTATGATGTTTCAACAGAATCGGGAGAGCTGTTATACTCAGGACAACTTGAGTATCCCTTCCTGTGCGAAGATGATGGAGAGAAGCTTTTTCTATACGTGAAGCAAGAGGGTGGCTGGTTTGAAGACGATGAACATTATCTGGTTGGTATCACGATGCAAGAATTATTGAACGGTCAAGTTAACAAAGCCTCTATTGATGCGAGCATCACAAACTTTGGAAAAGAGTGAGGCGATGTTTTCTGTCTATCTGAAAAGAGGTCTTGGGTTAAAGGCCACAATTCTTCTGAGGTGGTTATTTTCAATTGGCTTTTTCTTTCTAGCCATCACCAAGGGCATGTTAATTGTAAAGTATGGATTAGAGCCCTATGTGATAATTACAAGCGCCGCCGGACTTCCTGCGATTGTCAGTTATTATGGTGTCGTCGCCGTATTTGTTGAGTTATATCTTGTTGTCGGTTTGTGGGATAGAAAAATGTTTCGGGTCGCAGTCATGCTGGCGGGCACATTAACTGTTGCGGGCATAATAATTAGCCTGGCTTTTATCTGGTTTAAAATAAAATCAGACTGTGGCTGTGGACTGTTGGGAGATAATGAGTATGGTTTATTGATCCAAAAGATAATCATAATCGCAGGGCTTGCTGTTTTGTACAAAAACAAGAGCAGGCTGTTTGTTGTTGATTAATCTCTATGCGCAGATATAAACACATATAAAGGATAATAAAAACATCATTTTTGTTGTCGATTCTAGATTGCTTTGGCTCGCAAGAAACAGTCTCAAAAGAAAAACATTACGGAAATTCAGACAAAAAAACGGGGTGGTTTTTTAACCGCCCCGTTTCGTGTTTATTCTACCTGGCTTTAATCCAGGGTAATCAGCTTTTCGAAGAGAGTCTTGTTTTGTTTTAGTTTGTCCTCATTACCGTACACACAAATTGGACTCTTATCAAGAATATCAGACACCATTTTCTCATAGGACTTAACATCTTCAAGCGATGTAGTTAAAACTGCAGTTCTCTCTGCCTGAAGTTGTTCCTGGGTGAGTTGTGTGAAATATCGAGCCACTGCTGTGTTCCCTCTTTGAGAAGGTGTTTGTGGTCGATCCATACCCGAAATGGTCCCAATGATAAAACGAGTCATTTCTTTTTCATCAACATCAAGCGTCTTTAAAAAACCAGGAGTATTGGCATAGTCCTCCAAAGTACTGGTTAGGTTGGGATCGCGATAAGAACCAAAGTAAAATTGACCCGTCGGCGAGAAGCGTGCAAAGCCACCATAAGCTCCACCGATGACACGTACCTGATTCTTCAGCCATTCCCGGGAGATGATCTGATTAAGTACGCGAATCTTACCGTCCCAACGATAGCCAAGGTCAGTGAAGTCTGAGCCCTTGAGTACATATTGAACTTTAGATGCGGCCATAAGACCTTCATTTTTGGAGCTCGAATCTAGCTTCCAGGCCTGATAAGCTGGTTTGTGCTTACCAATTTCCTTTGAGAAGGTCTTGAGTTCTTTCCTGAAAGTCTTCATCGCACCATTAGAGCATGTGGTTGAGGCCATCAGATTCTTTTTGTTGAAAAGTAGCTCAGAAACATTTTTTAGCTCATTTATTAACCCGGCCTGTTTCTCATCAAAATTATCAACCAGATCTGTGATGAACCAGTAGTACTCAAGCCCGCCAGTAAGCTCATCAAACATACCAGCCCTGGTAGTATATGAAAAGAGTCTGGTTCTGGCATAACCCAGACCGTCACGTTTCACATTTGCAGATAGGCGTGACTGATGTCGAGTCAACACGTCCTTAATGCGCTCCACATCATCCAGTTGAGAAGCTCCCAAGATCTCTTTAGAAAACTCAAAAACTTTGGATTGATCCGTCGAAAGTGCTTTGGCGGAGACCACAAATTTTGGTATCAGCCGGTCGTCATCTCGTTTTTCCAGATAGCTCGATAAATAGGTGCTAAACCCACCGAGATGCGTATCAAGGGCATTGTCCAGTTCACCAAAGCTGTAGTTTTCCGTTCCAATTGATCCCAGAAGGGTCGCTAAAAGAGATGCATAAGGAAGCTGATCTTCATTTAAAACGCGGAGATCAAAATACAATTTGACATAGCTGATATCATTGGTGAAAGAGTCAAAATGTAAATAGGGGATTCGAGAAACACGCGACTCGTCCGCGATAAACCAGTCAGCCTCTGCTGTAATATCCTTCAGATCTAACAGAGGAATAGTAGCCAGAGCTTCTGGAGGATCCTCTGATTTTTGATATTCCACCAACATAGCAGTATGCTCAACCAGTTCAGTTACTTCCGTGGCAGAGAGACTCCCCTTGTATGCCATTAGCTCGGCGTTCGTGCGACGGTCATTCTCTCCTTCCAGTCCAGGCTGTGGATTCAGGGTAAACAATAAGGCATGGGGATTGTTGGTTAGGTAATCCGTAATAAGCCCCTCGAGGTAACCTGACGGGAGGGCACTTTTTAAAGCAGCCAGCGGCTTTTCGTATTCCAGTCCACTAAAGGGTTCATCAGCCCAGAACCAGCTACCCAGGGCTTGTTGATTGTAATAGAGCCCCTTCTGGGGGGTATTCCCTTCGCGGAGGTTAAACTCCATGCGGTTCAAGATTCCAGTGACGGCTTCTTTGTTAAGCCCCTCTCTAGCGGTCTTTTCCAGGGCTTCAAAAACGACCTGTTTAAATTTTTCACCCTCATCAGGGTTTGCATTCTGAACCCGGACATGCAGGACATTCTGCTTTAGGTCATCTACCCAGGCACCCACATCTTTACCAATGCCAGCCTCCTGGAGAGCCAGACGGACTGGGGCAGACTCATTATTAAACAGAGCCTGGGTCAACACTCTCAGTCCCAGGCCAAGCTGCTGATCGGTACTCAGGCCTACAACAAAAGAAAGCGAGAGGTAACTATTTCCCTCTAACTCGGATCCCTCTGTGGCAGAATAAACCCCCTGGGCTGACCGCAGAGCCTCAAAGGCTGGCTGCAGGGGAATATCGACCACCTGGTCAGAGGCGGAATAGTTGGAGAGATAGTGCTCATCAATAAAGGCTAATTCTGATTCTGTATCCCCATCTCCATAAAGAAAAATATATGAGTTAGAGGGATGATAATATTTACGGTGAAAATCAATAAAATCTTCATAGGTCAATGTTGGTATGGCAGAGGGATATCCACCGGATGAAAATCTGTAAGGCGTATCAGGAAAAAGTTGTTGGTCGACCAAATAGCCAAGTTCACGGGTTGGACTTGAAAAAGCCCCCTTCATCTCATTGTAAACCACACCTTTGTAAGTCATGTTCGAATCAGCGTGCTCCAGATCATGGTGCCAGCCCTCTTGTTCGAGGATGCGCGGGTCATCATAAATAAGCGGATTAAAGACAGCATCGAGATAGATATGCATGAGTGAGCGAAAATCTTTGTCGTTCATACTGGAAACGGGGTATAGGGTAATATCGCTACCCGTCATGGCATTGAGAAAGGTGTTGAGAGAACCTTTGGACAAAATATCAAAAGGGCTTTTCACGGGAAAGTTGGTTGAGCCATTTAACACGGAATGTTCCAGAATGTGCGGGGTGCCGGCGTCTGACTCAGTAACCGTTTTAAATGTAATGCAGAAGGTTTTGTTTAAATCGTCATTTGAAATTTTTAGTAAACGAGCACCAGAGCGCTCATGCTCAAACAATAGACATTCTGCATCAACTTCTTTTACAAAGCGCTTTTCAATAAGCTTAAAGCCTGACATTTTATCTCCAGTCTGTGGTTGTGCCATAATAGAAATACCTAACAGTGTTACCATGAGCAGGGTGGTTATTTTGGGCATGATTATCCTCTTTATAATAAAACTTAATATACTCCTAAGAAAAATCCCTGAATCAACCAGGGGCGTGTCACGAAAGCATAAATCCGCATTGGGTTCGTCTCAGGTTGAAATTTTAAGCCTGTGAATTTATGACGCAACCCATATATGATGAAGCAATAAAAGAAAAAGCCAGCAGGAAGCTGACTTAATCAAAAACAGGTCAGAATGTTTTCAGGTGATTAATCAATCACCACCTGGAATGTTATGGTTCCGTTTCCGCCAGGCGCTAAATCGAGAGCCCGTTCATATTTTAAATCGGTGACTGGCGCAGCTTGTGATGCGTCATATCCACCAGCGATCTCATGTTGGAAGGTGATCGTCATACCCACACCTGTTGCAGAATTTTCTACATAAGTTGCATTTACTGGAATGGCCTGATCAACAACAACATTTAAGGCAATACCAACACCGATATTTGAATAGATGACTGTATAAGTCAGGGTGTCCCCGGGAAGAGCAAAGGCAAGATCTACAGTTTCGATCAGGGAGAGCTCAGGTTGGGGCATTGGAAGCCCGGTTCCGTTGATGGTGAAAGTGTAGGGGTTCTCGTCGGTATCATCTGAGGCAATACTTATGACGGCGCTACGCACTCCTTCCCCACCAGGAATAAATCTGACATTGAAACCAGTGGTTCCGCCACCTGCTGCGACCGTTGATTGCGGTACTAAAGTTATCGTAAAATCACTGGCGTGGGTCCCTGTAATGGTGATGTAGGGAGATCCATCCGTCAGAGTCAAGAGCGCACTCCCCGTATTTTCAATAGTGTATCCAACCCAGCTGGAAGAATCAACGATAGTGTCTTCAAAGATGGTGCTATCGGCCGTGCTGGGTGTTGCATCTCCACTGACGATGCTTATGCCATTGCCTAAAATATTTATCTCCGGGCTGGCAATACCGGTACCTTGAATACTGAAAGTGAAAGGATTTTCGTCATCATCATCATTGGCAAAACTTAAGCTGGCGGTTCTGAGACCAACGGCCGTTGGGTTAAAGGTCACTGTAAAGGAGGCGGAATCTCCAGGAGCCACCGTAGAACCGGCTGGTTGAGTGCTTACCAGGAAATCACCCGCATGAGTACCACTCAGCACGACAAGGGGGTCGCCACTAAGAGATAAATTACCACTACCAACATTTTTGATATAGAAGGTGTTTTCCTGGGTGGACGTTAAAATATCCTTGCTACCGAAATCTGTATTATCCGTAACAATGGGAGAGCTGTCGCCATCGGCAATTGATTCGCCATTTGCCAGAACAGTGACTTCGGGTGTTGCCAAACCAATACCCTGAATGGAGAAGGTATATGGATCTTCATCCAGATCGTTATTGGCAATTGAAAGCGTCGCTTCTCGCAATCCCTCTACGCTGGGATCAAAAGTAATTGTAAAGGAGGTGGCGTTATTCGTGACAATAGGTGATGTTGGTGCAGCAGTGACACTAAAATCGGCCGCATGGGCACCGGTTATGTCAACATAGGTAGATGGATTTGACAGAACCAGATCAGCATTACCTGTATTGAGAATGGTAAAGATCTGTGCCTGGCTTCCAGTGAGAATATCTTCTGAACCAAAATCGGTAAAGTCAGTGGCTCCAGGAGTATTGTCACCATCAGTAATTTCATTGTTGTTACCCTCGACTTGAATCTCAGAAGCAAGCCCGAATCCACGAATATTAAAAGTGTATGGGTTCTCATCAGAATCGGTGTTGGAAATACTTATGGTGGCCGTTCTCAAGCCCTCGGTTGCCGGGATAAAGCGGATGTCAAAACTGGTGCTATCATTTGAAGCAATTGTTTCGGACGGCTGCACTTTAACATAAAATTCAGCCGCATTGGTACCAGACAGAGAGACCTTTGGTGTTCCGTTTAATGTTAGCGTCGCACCATTTCCATTATAGACCTTAAAGGTATGTATTACCGAATCAATCTGTGCGTCAATTGATCCAAAATCGGTATTGTCAGTGACAGATGGAGAAAGGTCACCATCGGCAATATTCAGACCGTTACCCCTAAGACTAATCTCAGGTTCTGATTGTTGATAGACACCAGCATCAATATTGGAATTATAGACACCCGTACTTAACACGAGAGCATCGGATTCGCCGGTTCCAGTATTGACGTCACTATCTATACTGTCATCACCACCGACATTTTGTGTTGAAAAAACGTAACCTGCTGCCAGGTTGGTAAAGTATAAGCGATATGTTTGAGGACTGATATTTGTGAAGGAATAGTACCCGTTGGCATCCGTAGTGGTTGTTGCAACACTGGCGCCACCATCAATTTTTATCTCTACATCAATCCCGGGAACACCTGTTTCGCCAACATCTTGAATGCCGTTTTGATTGACGTCAAGCCAGACAAAATCTCCTGCGCCGGTTGTTTTGAACCCTGCATCCCAGGTGTTGTCATTTCCGCTTATGTTTAGAAAAAATGTTGTGGTCTTACTACCATTGTTTGGATCGGCATCGTTGTCAAGGGCATCATCTCCTCCTTGATTTAACGGAGAAAGCTCAAAGCCAACCGGTGGATTGGTAAAAGTGAGGTAATAATCGCCAGAAGCAAGACCCTCAAATGTATAGGCACCATCAGCGCCACTTACAACAGAACCCAGGGCGTTATCACCAGAGTCATATAAAGTGACAGTAATACCGGCCATAGCATCTTCGCCAGCATCCTGAATACCATCACCATTATTATCCAGCCATACCATATCGCCAATCACGCCATCTGACGGACTGGTACCATTTCCCTGGAGGTCGAACTGATAAGGTGATACATCAGGATCATTGTTGGCTATGGAAATCGTCGCATTTCGAATACCGACACTGGATGGATCAAATTGAACAACGAAGGTTGTGCTATTTCCTGTAGCCACTGTTGAAGCGGGTAGCGTTGTAACAGAAAAATCTGCTGCATGCGCCCCTGAAAACGATATCGTGCCAACGGTTAAGCTGGCATTTCCGTCATTATTAATAGTATAGGTCACCAATTCAGAACCGGAGGTTATATCCACATCACCAAAAAGAGTACTGTCGGATAATCCGGGGGAAGTAGCGCCATTGATGATCGTTACGCTGTTACCAGAGACGCTCATTTCTGGAGTTGATGTCCCGGTTCCCTGAACGTCAAAGGTGTAGGGATTTTCTGTCAGATCACTATTTCCAAGACTGATATTTGCTTCACGAAGCCCAGTTCCCGAGGGGTTAAATTCGACGGTGAAGGCTACTGTGCTGCTGGGGGCCACCAACGGAGCCGGATTCGCTATAATGGAAAAGTCCAAGGCATGAGCACCTGTAATGGAAATAATCGGATTATCTCCCAGAACCAGATCTTCACTACCTGTGTTATAAACGACAAACTCTTGTGTTGCTGTAAATCCACCAATTACCTCTACGCTTCCGAAATCGGTACCATCTGCAGCAGATGGGGTGGGGTCACCTGAGGGGATCACAAGCATATTCCCCTTAACACTGATCTCTGACAGAGATGTCGGGTCATAAATACCCGTTCCCTGTATAGTAAAGGTATAAGGGTTTTCATCAGCATCATCATTTTGGATGCTCACGATAGCCTGGCGAGTTCCAAGAGCGAAGGGTGTAAAAGTGACCTCAAAACTGGTTGTGGTGCTATCAATGGCTATAGAGTTAGACGGTGTGGACGTAATAGTAAATTCAGAGGCATTTGTACCGCTGAAGTCCACATAGGGAGGTGGTCCTGTTAAACTCAATACAGCGTAACCAATATTACGGATAATAAAGGTTGCCGTAGCGGGTACACCGGAAATTTCAGCATCTCCCACATCTGTGAAGTCAGAGCTGGTGGGGAAAGCATCCCCAGACTCAATCACCAGGCCATTTCCAAGAACTTCGATTTCCTCATCGAGAGTTGAGGTTCCCAGACCCTCAATGCTAAAGCTAAAGGGGCTTTCGTCAGAATCATCACTTGAGATAAGCACGCTTGCCTGTCTCACACCAGTAGTTGTTGGATCAAAGGCAACCTGGAAGGTAAGTGATCCGGCCGCGCTGACTGTTGAGCTGGCAGGTTGCTGAGAAACAATAAAGTCCCCGGCGTTAGCGCCTGATATCTGAACGATAGGCAAACCAGTCAGTGATAAATCACCTGAGCCAACATTCTGGATGGTGAAAGTGTGGGCAAGTTGTGCAGCAGAAATATCACTACCCCCAAAATCAGTTAAATCCGAAGTTGACGGAGAAGTATCACCATCAGCAATATCATTCAAGTTTCCCTGCAGAGCAATTTCAGGCGTGGCTGTACCGTTACCTTGAACGTCAAAAACGAATGGATTTTCGTCAGCATCCGTATTGGCGATGGAGATTGTCGCTACGCGTAAACCTACCGCAGTAGGATTAAAAAGAACCGTAAAGGTGGATGAGCCACTTGTAGCAATCGGTGTTGATGGATTTGAACTGATGGAGAAATCACCAGGATTGGTTCCTCCAATTGCAACCAGAGACCCTCCAGTTAAATCAAGAGCAGCGGCACCTGTATTTTGGATGGTGAATTCGACATGATTTAATCCAGTGCCAATATCAAAAATACCAAAGTCAGTTGAGTCAGTATTGGACGGTGTAATATCACCAGAGACGATATCCTGTCCGTTCCCCTGAACCGCAATCTCAGGAGCAAGGCCTGTTCCTTGAATATCAAAATCATAAGGGTTTTCATCGGGATCATTGTTTGAAATGGACACGATGGCTGACCGTAATCCATTATCACTTGGGTCAAAAGTTATCTGAAAAGTAGTAGTTCCACTTGTGGTAACCGTTGTGGCCGGAGCCGTGGTAACTGAAAAATCTGCTGCGTTTGTTCCCGAAAGGGCAACGGCGGGTGATCCGTTTAAGGTCAGGTCAGCTGCACCACCAGCATTATCAATGGTGAAAGTATGCACAACGCTTCCGCTTGCCGCAGAAACGGATCCAAAATCTGTTTCGTCCGTTAGGCTGGGTGAGGTATCGCCATCAGGAATCGCATTGCCATTACCAACTATATTCATGTCTGGAGATGACTGTTGGGACATACCCGCATCGATGGTGGAGTTAAAGTTTCCGGAACTTGTTGTGAATAAATCAGAGAGTCCGGATGTTGTGTTTACATCACTATCAACAAGATCGGTAGCGCCACTATTGCGGGCAACAAATTGATAGCCACCAGGCAGATTGCTAACACGGATTCTATAGTCATCTGGAGTAACAGCACTAAAAGCATATTTACCAAAAGCGTCTGAGGTGGTTGCGTCCACAGTAGAGCCGTTGCTTTCAAGGACAAGTTCAACGGTCAGGCCAGGCAGGCCAGGCTCCCCAAAATCCTGATCTCCATTGCTGTTGAGATCATCCCATATAAAATCACCAACGCCTGTCGCCGAGTAACCGACATCAATACCCTCTTCGACAAGACCCACGCCAACAAAAAAGTTGTTTGTCTGACCTGTAGTTGGATCAGCGTCACTATCATTAACATCATCGCCACCCTGGTCTTGCAAGGTGATACCAAAACCAGCCGGAGCACCGGAAAAGATGATATAGTATTCAGAGGGAGCCAGGTTTTGAAAAGAGTATTCCCCATTCTCATCAGAGATGGTTGAGGCAATAAAGGGGCTGTCAATGCTGTATAGATCTACAACGACTCCAGCCAGTCCCGGTTCGCCGGCATCCTGTATTCCATCACTATTAACATCAACCCAAACCATGTTTCCAAGCTGTCCAGTTTCAGGAAGTGGTGCGGGTACCAGCGGGCAAGAGGCTCCATCTGATTTATTTAGATCAGCTTCACCCTGACCAACATAGATACTAAAGCCCCCCGGAGAGATCTTATACATTTTTCCACTTTGGCTGTTGGTAGTGAAGATATAACCATCATCAGCTGTCCAGGCTGCACCATAGTAAGCGCTATTAATATTGTTGATGTAATCATCACTTAGTCTTCCGGTAATGGGAATAATCGAGACGGAGTGACTGGAAGGGTCGTATTGAAAAAGGTTGGCGTCATGTATTCCGTAAAAATATCCATCAGCATCCAGGAAAGCCATATCGATGGGCAGCCAGGTCGCACCGCTGGTCGCATAGGTGGTTATTCCTCCGGTGCTGGCATCAAAAATGCCCATAGTCGTACCATTTGCATCCCAAAAATACATGTTTCCTGTAACATCAAAATCAGCCCTCCAGGATAAAAAGGGTATGGTTACAGACAGCACCTCAACGTCATAATTCCCATCGATCCGGATGATATTGTCTCCAGAAACGTCAGCGTCCTGTTCAAAAGCATAGAGCATTCCATCTTCAACATTATATCCCACACCATTGATATGATACCCAACCGTACTCGCAATATCATAGACATAAGGGTTCACCGTGGCATCCATGGCAGCAACATCACCATCGTTTCCCCAGATATGAAAGAATCTGGAGATACACGGGAACGGTGTTCCCTCTACCTTGCCATATCCTGTCAACCAGAAAGTGTAGGGAGATTCATTGCTATCATTGTTCTCAATGGAAACAGAGACATTACGGATGCCTGTTTGGGCGGGATCAAACTTGATGATAAATTCAGAGCTTCCTCCAGCCGGAATTGAAGATGATGGCATGCTCGTAACTGTATATTCTCCAGCAGCACCACCCCCAAGTTCTACCAGAGGGTTACCCGTTAGTACCAGACTCGAATCACCCGTATTGTATATGGTGTAAGTTGCATATGCTTCAACCAAAACAGGATGAACATCCCCAAAGTCAGTACTATCCAAAAGACTTGGACTGGCATCACCACTAGCTATTACCGTATTGTTTCCCTGAATTTCAATCTCAGGATAGGTCAAGCCAAAACCCTCTACCGTGAAGGTATAAGGGTTCTCGTCATCATCATTGTTTTCAATGCTGACAACAGCCGTTCGTAAGTCACCTGCTGATGGATTAAAAGAAATATTAAAGGGTACGCTTCCGGCGGGCGCCACAGGCGTACTGGGTTGCAGGGTAATCGAAAAATCAGCAGCATGGGCTCCTGAAATGGTTACCAGTGGTGCGCTGGCCAGAACCAGGTCATGTGTACCCGAATTATTAATCATGAAGGTCTGACTGTGTGACCCGCCGGTGACAGAGATGGCACCAAGGTAGGTTCCATCTGTTGCTGAGGGAGTGTTATCTCCAGAGGCAATGCTGGTAAGGTTTCCCTGAACATCAATTTCAGATAGAATACTGCCGTCACTGACTCCAGTACCTTGAATTGCAAAAGAATAACCGCTCTCATCCAGATCATTGTTGTTGATAGTCAACGTGGCTGAACGGGTACCCGCAGTTTGAGGATCAAAGGCGATTTGAAAGGTTGTGGATGAACCAGAGGCGACGCTACTGGATGGTGGGGTATGAACGCTGAAGTCACCAGCATGAACACCGCCAATAGTGACCAGGGGCCAGGATCCAGTCAGGTTTAGCTGGGCTGGTCCTGTATTATAAATTGTGTATGTAACGATGTATGTGGTTCCGCCTACTGTGAAAGAGTCAACATTTGTTGAATCACTTAGTGACGCTGTCATGTCACCATCGACAATTGATACGCCATTTCCATGAACATCTATTTCTGGGTTAATGGTTCCCGTGCCCTGGATATTAAAGGTGTAAGGACTTTCATCAGGATCATTATTGGTGATGGAAACAGTTGCCTGTCTTAGCCCGGTGGCTGGGGGATCAAAAGTAATTTGAAAGGCTTGAGTCCCGCCCTGGGGGCTAACCGTAGCCGAAGCGGGTTGTTGACTAACGGTAAAATCGGAAGCCTGCGACCCAAAAACAGAAACGATAGGAACGCCAGTAAGGGATAAATCTCCGGACCCTGAATTGTTAATCGAATAAGTATATATTTTTGAACCAGTATTTATATCGGTGTCGTCGAAATCAGTATAGTCTGTGGTAGACGTTGATGTCTTTCCATCAACAATGGAAACACTGTTTCCCAGGATATCCATTTCGGGAACAACCGAGCCGGTTCCTTGAATATCAAAGGTGTAAGGGTTTTTATCAGGATCATTATTGGCGATGGAAACGGTTGCCGTTCTAATGCCCGCGGCATCAGGATCGAACTTAACAATAAAAACACTGGTGCCGCCACTGGGGCTAATGCTGGCAACCGGCTGAGTTGTAACGGAGAAATCAGCAGCATGGGTCCCCGACAGAAGAACGAGAGGAGCTCCAGTTAAGGAAAGGTTGCTGGTGCCACTATTTGAAATAGTAAAACTATGATTGACAAATCCAGTGACAATATCAGCACTGCCAAAGTAGGTGTCGTCGGTGACACTGGGGGAGGTATCTCCATCAAAAATAGATGTACTGTTTCCAGAGATGTCAATTTCAGGAGGGCCGGAACCGGTTCCTTGAATATTAAAAGTATAGGGGTTCTCATCCGGATCTATACTGGCGATAGAGATTGTAGCACTACGAGTCCCCAGGTCTGATGGATCAAAAAGAACGACAAATATATCACTCCCGCCACCGCCACTTATTGTGGTTCCCGGTTGGGTTGTTACTGAAAAATCAGCGGCATGGGTTCCGGAGATACTGACAACAGGAGCTCCGGTCAAAAGTAAGTCGCCACCACCGTTATTGTAGACGGTGAAAGTTTGTGAGGCAGAACCAGTAACGCTGTAGACGACTCCAAAATCAGTGCCATCAGAGGTACCGGGAGTCACGTCTCCATCTGTGATATCAATTGCATTACCCTGAATGTTTATTTCTGGAGCTGTTACCACATTAATGCTGTAGTCTTCAACCTCACCGTCAAAGCCATTTTCACAACTTGTTGGATAAGCATTCCACTTTGTGGACACACGCATGATGGTTGTACCCAGTGTTGCTGTTGCTGGAATGGTTACTGACAGGGGAGATGAGCCAGTCGCACCAGCTACAACATTAGTTGCTGTTCCAAGAGTATATGACTCTCCAGCATCATCAAAATCTAAATCCTGGTTCCAGTCAATCCAGACCATCGTATTAACGGTATAATCCCCATCCGTATTTACATAAACACTCAGGTCATATGAAATGGATTGAGAGACAGTGGTTGATATTCCAGTGAAGTCTGAATAATCATTGTCCTCAAGGATTGTTGAATTATCAATGGTATTGAACACGACCTGCCGAAGACCAGTAAAATATCCATCCGAACTATTACCAGTTGAAGCACACTGAGCCGATATTTTGGTGCTGTAACCGGACAACAAAAAGAGAACAAGTGCAAAGCCAAAGGTGTGGCGAGTTGCCATTTTTAGAGCGCCAAACAAATTCAGAGAGTCAAAAGAAAAACCTCCAGGAGTGAATTTATTGGTCAGGGGGAGAATGAATGTTTTCAGAATCTAGCTTCCTTTAAGAGAGTACATTTTGGTCCAAAACCACTGTGTCGCCGGGTGGGAAAAGCTTGCCTATAGCTTGGCACACCGGGGCGAAAAATAAAAACAGTTTTGTTAAATAATCTTTGCATAAGTTCCTTTATATATGTCAAAGGTCATGCCAGTGGAAAAACAAGGGCTTAAGTTGTTAATAATATATATGATAAGTATGGTAATATATATTAAATGAAAAAGACTTGTGTTAGGTAAATCTGACGTGTTTTTAGCGAATGTAATATTATGGAGACAGTAAATGACAAGGGCAATCAATTGCAATCGGCCGGTTTTGTGAGACGAAAGCTGAAATAAAAAGCGAATATGCGGAACCCCTTGTTGCCCGGAGGCTAAAGACAAAAAGTGAAATACTGCAAGTCATAAAAATCAAGATTGATCAATGGCGCTGAAGAAAAAGACTAGCTGACCCCAAGACGTTTCTGCTCCCTTTTACTCATACTCCTCACAACCAGAAGATAGGAATCCTCAATAAGCTTATTCACAAGACCGGGCTCAAGGCTTCCATCAAGAGTAACTGTGTTCCAGTGATCTTTGTTCATGTGATAACCTGCTGTGATTGCCTCAAATTGTGATCTTAATATCTGGGCATCATCGGGATCGCATTTAAGATTTACTGCCAGCGGATTCCACTCAAGACCTACCAGCGCAAACATCTTATTCGCTACCTTAAACACGGCTGTTTTTTCATCAAACGGAAAGCTCAAAGATGATCCCTTGAAGCTCAACAACCGTGCTTCAAAGTCTGCATATTTTAAGGAGAGTTTTGCCCTATCTGTCATGGACCAGGCTCATGAATAGTTCTAACTTTTTCTTGTCCAGGCTTCCACCAGTACGTACACCACTACAGAGATCAAAGCCACCGGGATTAACCGCATTTTTTGCCAAGTGAATATTGTCTGCAGTCAGCCCTCCGGCGAGCAAAACAGGTAGCCTGGTCAGCTCGCAGATCTGCTGGCTAATGTTCCAGTCGTGAGTGTTACCGGTGCCTCCGAGTGTCTTTATTTCTGCACCAGGGTTTCCGGAATCTAGAAGCAGCATGTCAACAAGCCCTTCATAAATCCAGGCTTGAGATATGGACCTTTCACCATTCACATGAATGACCTGAATCAAGTACGTGTCAGGTCGAGCTTTTCTCAGCTTTTTTAATTGTTCTATAGGGACTTCATCCACAAGCTGGAGACCCCAGGTTTTAACCAAATCATGTTGGCGTAAAATGTCGAGATGGTTCTGCTTGCTGGTCAGTAGAACCGTTTTAGTTTCTGATGGAATTGCTTTAACAATACTGGCTATTTCATCCAGGGGGATTACGCCAGGTCCGCTGGGCATTTCAGAGACCAGTCCCAGGAAATCAGCACCAGCATCAAGAGCTATTATTGCCTCCTCAAATGAACTGATGCAACAAACTTTAACCAGAGCGTTAGGCACCTATAACATCCTATTGTGGGAAATGGTCATTTCAGACCAAAATTGACAATAACGGCCTGTAATTAATAAAATATTAAGAGAATGGTGGTAGCCCAGGGGTGCAATGTGACATATTCTAAGGCTAATCATCATCATGAAGGAGGTGTAATTTAGTTAAAGTGTTGCTTTAGGTGAGTTAAAAGCGGGTCTGGAAGTGTTGTTTTTACACTGACAAAAAAGATATTGAATTGTTCGCAAAAAGCAGGGTCCAGCTTGATAAAATCCTTTTGGGTTGTAATCCAATAATCACAGGAGTTGTTCTTTATTTCACCAAGCTGTTGTGGGGTATATTGTGCATGATCCGGGAGCGAAATTTTTACGCTTGCCCGTTGATGAATATCTTCAACTTGCTTGAAAAAGTGCTCCGGTTTTCCAAGGCCGGCAAAGAGGCCATAGTCACCCTTTAATTCAGAAATTATGAGCATCTTATTTTGATGGTCATAGACGTGATTATCAAGCTCAAAAAGTAGGTTGTTTTCAGAATTATTTTGCACGCCATTTTTGCTGTAAACCAGTAAGTCAGCACGCTCAATATTTTGGATTCCTTCCCTCAGAAAACCCCAGGGCAAGAGATGTGGTTTCTGTGTAACGTGAAAATCAACGATAAGGATGTCCAGATTTCGATGGAGCATTCGATGTTGAAATCCATCATCCAAAATAATGACATCTAGCGCAAAATTATTCTCAAGATAATGAGCTCCGGCAACTCGATTTTCAGAGACGACCACAGGTACACGGGGAAAATTATGTGCAATCAAAAATGGTTCATCTCCGGATTTAGTGAGGGTTTCAATAGGGCCATTTTCATCAGCCACAACGACAAGGCCATTGGACGATCTTCCATACCCTCGTGATAAAACAGCAGGCTTCTTATGGATGCTTAAAAAGTGAGCAACGAGGGCTTGAACGAGAATGGTTTTTCCGCTCCCGCCAGCAGAAATATTGCCCACGGAAATAACCGAAGTTTTAACGGAATGAGTTTTAAAAAGACGCCGGTCAAACATCCAGTTTCGCAATGAAGTGAGGAGTCCATATTTGATCGAAAGAGCAACACGAAATGGCAAAAACCAGGGGGCGGTATGAAGATAATTTAGAAGCTTCATCGGTGTCGATTAAAACGAGTTCTCCAGATCTTCCTGGTGTTTTTTACAGAGCAGACTCGCCTGCTTTAGTGCATTTTCCAATTCTTCTCCACGGAGCTTTGGATCGACTTTGATAGGTTCGCCAAAACTTGCAATGGCTTTTGAAAACGGAAGTGGGATGGCAAACTTATCCCACCCACGGGCTCTTAAAGCCCACTTGGAAACTGTGGCGGTGGGAATGATATATCCATCAAGATGTTGAGCTGCCACATAAGTTCCAGGTTTCATTTCACGACGAGGACCTCTGGGACCATCAGATGCAAAGGCTGAAATTTTGACTTCTTGTTTACGCAAATATCGTATCATGCCTTTGTATGCTCTGCGACCACCCCGAGTACTGGAACCGCGAAAAGTAACATAGTTCAAACCTTCGAGTACGGCACTGGCGATATCACCGTCACCCGCCTGACTGACAATAGCAGCAGGTTTAAGTGGAGCCGTCAAATACCAGGCGATAAACATGTCACCATGCCAGAATTGAAAAACCAGGGGTGCACCATTCTGTGCTAGATGCTGAAAGCGGGACCAACCCCGAACTTCCAACCTTAGACTTTTACCGATGATATTGACAATGCTTCCTCCAACCCGCCTGGCGATTTGCGAAATACGTGCCTGAGTTTTTCGATCTAAGCCCATGCTTTAATCTAAATCCTTTTGAATTTCAGCTGATATGGTTTTTGCACAGCCCGGATGACCAAGAGATTCCTTCAGCGTGTCTAACTTGGCTAGCATCTGGCTTCTGGCTGACAAGTCTGTTAATAAACGCAGGACTTCAACACTGATTTTATGGCCAGTGGCGTCACTTTGGATCAATTCGGGCACGGCTCTTTCCCCAATAATGAGATTGGGCATGGCGATATGTTCAATATCCACCAGGAGCTTACCGATGAGGTAGGATAATGGTGCAATCTTATAAATGACCACCAGAGGCGTTCCCAGATAGGCAGTCTCCAGGGTCGCAGTACCTGAAGCAACAATGGCTACATCAGCGTGTGCCATCATAGGGTAGGGTTCGTCATGGATAATCTTAACGTTTTCTAGTTGAGAGAACGGTTGGTAGTAGGCTTTAGAGAGAGAAGACAAACCAGCCAGCACAAATTGAATATCAGGCTGTTTCTGTTTGAGTGTGTTAATCGCGTCCAGTAAAGGCCTGACATGCCTTTCCATTTCATTACGTCGGCTGCCTGGGAGGAGTGCTACCAGGGGCTTATTCTCATCAAAATCATGCTTTTTGAAGAAGTCTGAGCGTTCAGGTAGATGGAAATCTCTTTCAACCAGGGGGTGTCCGGCAAACGTGACAGGAATACCATGTTTTTTGTAAAAATCCTCCTCAAAGGGGAAAATCACAAAAATGTGCTTGATGAATTGACGCATGGTTTTGATGCGGCCCTTTTTCCAGGCCCAGACCTGGGGTGATATATAATAGTAAACGGGGATGTTAAGGGCTTTGAGCTTCATGCCCAGACGTAAATTGAACCCGGGATAGTCAAGTAATATGGCGGCATCAGGTTTGCGGATTTCACACTGGCTAACCACGCTGGCCATGACCTTGTTAAAAAAGGAGAGGTGTTTAAGGACTTCAATAAATCCGGTGACAGACAAATCACGCGCATGATATAGGGTTTCAAGGCCTTCAGCTTCCATCAGATCACCGCCTAAACCCCAAAATGTATGCTCCGCATTTTGACCCTTTAAGGCTGCCATTAGTGGGGCAGCATGGTGGTCGCCAGAAATCTCTCCCGCGACAATAAGGAAGTTTTTAGCTGAAGTAGCTATTATTGATCCAGAAGCTGTTGGTTGATCAATTCGGCAATACGAAGGGCTTCCAGGCCATCACGACCACTTACAACAGGTGTCTGTTGAATTCGGATGGAATGTGCAAAAGCTGCCTGCTCGGCGTACATGGCATCCAGCTGAGGTAATTCGCGATTGGTATACACAATGGCTTTATCGGAGCCCTCCATGGGTATCACACGATCTCCCGTTACATCTGCGTCCTTGTTTTTAAGCGCATACATCTCGGTTGAGCCTTTTTGGAAATCAATAGTGATGTAGTGTTCGTGCTGAAAAATACGCATTTTACGCATGGGATTCAGGGAAATACGGCTGGCTGTAACATTAGCGACACAGCCGTTTTCAAAAGTGAGTCGAGCATTGGCGATATCGGCCTGATCGGAAATGACAGCCAGACCGTTGGCCTGGATATCTATTACGGGACTTTTTACCAGAGACAGAATGATATCAATGTCGTGAATCATGTTCTCATGAACCACGGGATTATCAATGCCACGGGGGACAAAACTCACGAGTCGGTGAGCCTCAATGAAGCGTGGCTCGAGAATAATATCATCCAGGGCAGTCAGAGCAGGGTTAAAACGCTCGACATGTCCAACCTGGATATTGACATTCTGTTTTTCGGCCAGAGCCACCAATTCCTCGGCCTCTGCCAAGGTGACAGAAATAGGCTTTTCAATAAAAACATGTTTTCCTGACCCGATAGCTGTTCTAGCGTAGGAATAGTGGAATTTTGTGGGGCAGGTAATAAAGAGAGCATCGCAAGCGTCGATAAGTGCAAGATGGTCAGGAGCAACCGGAACGCCAAATTCATTTGCAACCAGCTCGGCTCGATCTGAATCCGTGTCAAAAATACCCTGACAGTCCCAGTCCTCATGTTGGCTGAGATGTCTCGTGTGAAAGCGGCCGATATGGCCAGCGCCGATTAAACCGGCTTTGAGTTTGTGTGAGTTTGTCATAGCATGAAAATTAAGGCAAAACCATAGCAGTGAAAGGGTAAACCCCTCTGGTCTGAAAACATCCATTTGCCGCCCAATCAATTCATTCATGGCAAAAATTGTATTTAAAGTTATTTTAATCCACATTCCCGATGAATAGAGATATACTTAACTCCACAAGGGTCAAACATGGAACCACGCGAAATTATTTTAAAAGAATTACTTGAGGCCAGCCAGCTGCAGGGCATTGAAGCCCTGTTGGGTTGGGACCAGGAAACATATATGCCGGAGGGGGCTGGAGCAGCTAGATCTGAACAGGTTGCCTATATTACAACCTTGATGCACTCCAAGCTGGTGGGTGAACCGTTAAAGAATGCCCTGGAAGAACTTATTGATCTTCAAACAGGTGAACTAAGAATTATGACACTCTCCGATCGTGAGACCCGTCAACTCAAAGAAATCTGGCGTGATTACCGGCAGGAATCCATGCTTCCCACGGAGTTTGTTACTGATCTGGCAAAGCATGCGTCTGTATCACAGCAAGCCTGGGTCAGAGCCAGGAAGGACAACGATTTTGCCTTTTTTGAACCCTTTCTCACCAAGATGGTTCAACTCCAAAAAGAAAAAGCCAACTATCTCGCTGTGGGTTTAACACCTTACGACAGTCTACTGGATCAATTTGAGCCAGAAATGACGTCTGAAAAGGTGGCCAGCCTCTTTGCAGAAATCAGAGCCAGGCTAGTACCTCTCATTCAAAACATAAGAGAGGTTAAACACCGGGTGAATGGCAGCGTGCTTACGAAAGAATACGATGTGGACAAACAGTGGGACTTTGGTATCAGCATGCTGAATGCCATTGGTTTTGACAGCAACATTGGTCGCCAGGACCGTTCAGCCCATCCCTTCACCACCAGTACCCACCCTACAGATGTTCGCACAACCACACGACTTCGGGAAAACGATTTAAAGTCAGCTTTGCTTAGCTCGCTTCACGAGGGGGGACATGCCCTCTATGAGCAGGGCTTGCTTGCAGAAGAGTTTGGCAATCCCCTCGGACAATCCATTTCTTTAGGCATTCATGAGAGCCAGTCTAGGATGTGGGAAAATCTGGTGGGCTTAAGTCCTTCATTCTGGCGTTATGCCTACCCCAAACTACAATCCAAATTTCCAGATCAATTGAGAAATACTGATCGTGAGATGTTTTTTGCCGCAATGAATCGTGTGCGGCCCAGCATGATCCGCGTAGAGGCCGACGAAGCCACCTACAATCTGCATATCATGCTCCGTTTTGAAATTGAGAAGATGCTCATCAATGAAGACTTCCCCGTGGCAGAGCTTCCTCAGCTATGGAACGAAAAAATGGAAGAATATCTGGGAGTGACACCTGCTACGGACTCTGAAGGAGTACTCCAGGATGTGCACTGGTCATTTGGAGCTTTCGGATATTTTCCAACCTACACTTTGGGCAACCTCTATAGCGTGCAGTTTTTCAATCAGGCAAAAATAGAGTTGCCTGGCCTGGATGAATCTTGCGCTCGAGGTGATTTCTCTAGCCTGCTGGGATGGTTAAGAGAGCACATTCATAGTATTGGTCGTGGCCGCAAAGCTGAAGAGTTGGTTCTGGAGCTCACCGGGCAACCGCTGTCGGCTCAGCCCTTTATGGATTATCTGGAATCAAAATACAAAATGATATACAGTATCGATTGATCTTATGAATAATAAGCGTCTCCACAAAAGCATACTTGTGCAGGCCGACTTGAAATCCAGCTGGGAGAAGTGGACCACTCACGCCGGCTTGAAAACCTTTTTAGGCCTGGATAATAAGATTGAGCTCACACCCGGGGGTCCCTACGAAATATATTTCCTTTTGGATAACCCGGAAGGCACTCGTGGCGGTGAAGGCAATCAAGTTTTGAGTTTTCTACCCCCAAGGATGCTCTCCTTCACCTGGAATGCCCCACCTACAATCCCTGAAGTTCGGAATCATTCCCATAAAACCTGGGTTGTCATTCAGCTTGAAGAGGTTGACGCCAGACAAACCAGGGTTTCTCTTGATCACCTCGGTTGGCTGGATGGCGAAAAGTGGGATGAGACCTATGCTTATTTTGACCATGCCTGGGAAATTGTGCTGGATTCATTAAAGGAATCCCTTCGTTGATGGGGTTTCTTTAACACCCGACTTAAGTCGGGTGCTTGAAATCCTCGCATAACCAAGATATACATGTAATTCACGGTTCCCAACGCGGTAACAAATCCTAAATTCATGCCAGCGATGAAATGTGTTAACATGAAAGAATTGAATATATGAAACCTGTTGTACTTATTGTTCTCGATGGTGTGGGATATACCGAAAGAACTGAGGGTAATGCCGTGTTGGCTGCCAATACACCCAACCTTGATCACTATCGTCAGACATATCCCCGCAGCTTGTTAGGGGCTTCTGGAGAATCTGTGGGATTACCAGAAGGTTTTCAGGGATCCAGCGAAGTGGGACACTTAAGTATGGGTGCCGGTAAGGTTGTGACTCAGGAACTCAAACGAATCAACGATAAACTGGAAAGCGGACAGATTTACAATAGCGACCTGTGGAAAACCATGATGCAACAATGGCAAACCAGAGATTCTGCCTTCCACCTCTTCGGCCTTCTACAGGATGAAGGCGTCCACGCACACTATGACCACCTCTTCAAGTTTATTCGCCAGGCCAACAATGAGAATCCTGACGGTAAAATTGTCATTCACCCCTTTTTGGATGGACGTGACACGCCGCCACGATCTGCCCTGGAGCATTTAAGCAAGCTTGAACAGGTCATGTCTGAAGTGGACAATGTCTCCATCGGCACTCTCATGGGTCGTTATTATGGGATGGACCGCGGTAAAGTCTGGGAAATCACAGATCAAGCTTATGACTGCATTGTTTCAGGCAAAGGTCGTACTATGACCTCAGCCGCTGAAGCCATTCAAAGCTCGTGGGAGCAGGATAAAACGCCCAGTGGTGAGGACATGTTTGATGAATATATCCAACCCTTTGTCATGGAAGGTTATGCCGGAATCCATGCTGGTGATGTGGTTCTGCATACAAACTACCGCCAGGACAGGGCGACTCAATTAACCTTGGCTTTTACAGCAAAAAACTATCCCGGTGCACCAAAACAAGAACTGGACATAATTTATGCCGGCATGACGGCCTACTATGATGGTTTTGAGAATTTCCTGCTCATTGAAGCTGGCACTGGCGACACTGAATCGCCAGTCACTGTTGGCCAACTCATTGCTGAAGCGGGCTTGCGCCAATTACGTATGGCTGAAACCCAGAAATTCCCCCATGTAACCAGTTTTTTTAATGGCAAGCTGACCACCCCCTATAAAAATGAAGATCGGGAAGAACTGAAGGGACGTTTTGACCCTGCGAGCTTTGCCGATCATCCTGAAATGGAAGCCTATCGGGTGACCGAGAGCCTTTTAGCGAAACTGGCTGAAGACAAATACGATTTTATCATGGTAAATTATGCCAATGGGGACATGGTGGGACACACAGGTAATTTTGATGCAGGCGTGAAGGCTGTTGAGGTTCTGGATGAATGTGTTGCTCGGATTATTCCGGCCATCCTGGAGCGCGATGGCCAGATTCTTATGACAGCAGATCATGGAAATGTGGACCAGATGATTGACTATGAAACTGGCGCCGTCAGGACCAGTCACAGCCTTAATCCTGTGGAGATGCTATATATAGCCTCGGAAGCCCACCTGAACGTGGGACTGTCAGATGGAGTCTTGTCAGATATTGGCGTAACCGTCCTGGATCTCCTGGGTATTGAAACCCCCGCAGAGATGGATGCGAAGGTTCTGATCTCAAGAAAATAATTATTTTGTCCAGGCTGGGATTCGAATCCCAGACCGGATTAATAACCGTGTTTTGGTCGATATTACCACACAAATAAAAAATTAGAAAGAAGTCACACATGAAAAAAATATTCACCTCTTTAGCAATCATGCTCATGCTGTCAGTTGGAATGGCAGCCCAGCCCGGTGTATCCATCCATAAACTCAACAACGGTATGGATGTGTTGCTCATTGAAAATAAAGCCCTGCCAATGGTAGGCGTGAATGTGGTTATCAAAACGGGCTCGGCTTATGAGACCTATGAAACCAGCGGGATGAGCCATATGCTGGAGCACCTGCTCTTTAATGGTACCACAACACGTACTCAGCGGGAACTCTATGATGCCACCGATTTGATTGGAGGTTACAACAATGCCAACACAGGTGATTACTATACCAACTTCATGATGGTTATGCCCGCCGAACACAAAATTGCCGGGATGGAAATCCAGGCCGACATGCTGTTTAATTCCATCTTACCTGCCGAAAAATTTGAAAAAGAAAAGGGTATCGTTCTGGAAGAAATTGCCCAAAGTCTCTCAAAACCTGCCACACAGATGGAATACAACCTGGCGGCGGAGCTTTACAAAGGGCATTCCCTGTCCCTGCCGACCCTGGGAACTTACGCAACCATTGAACACATGACCCGTGAAGCCGTGAACCATTATTACACATCAACCTATCGTCCCAATAATATGATTCTAAGCGCCATTGGTAATTTTGATTCCGCTACCATGCTGGAAGATATCAATCGTATTTATGGCGCGGCGGCTCCGGGCTCTATATTCAGACCAACAGACTCTATCCTGAAAACTGGCCTGCTGAAACCAAGTCAAACACCCCTGTCTAACGCAAGCTGGCTGGATCGATATTATGGCGGCGAAGTACCCACCCTGCATCAGATTTACACACTACCAGGTGGACAAGGCAAAGGTTTTTTACAGTTGCTGGAAATGGCTCTCGATGATAACCAGAACAGGATTGAAGCTGAACTGAAGGCAGCCTGGCCTGATGTTGTTGACGGTCTTTCGATCCAGGTTCACTCAAGCCCAGTCGCCAATTATGTCGAACTTAAACTGAACTTGAAAAATGAAAGCCACGCTAAGGCGATCAGCAAGCAACTCAATAAAGCCATTAGTAAAACAAAATTCAAAATTGCTTCAACAACACTGGCCTCCATGGCGACCCGGGAAAAGACCGCTTTTCTCCAAAATGTTGAAAAACCACATATGTTTGGGATATACAACGCCTTTGATCTGGCCGTCTCTGGTATTGATGGAGTTCTGGATCTACCCACAGCCAAAGATTTTAGCAAGGCTGCGGCAGCCCTTAAATACTTCAAAATAAAGATGCAGCCCACCGTCATTTTTCATCATGCCCAGAGCGCCGAAGCAGCTGAAGCCTCTGGAAAAATCATGACCAGCCTGGTTCAATCCCCTGAGCAGGGCATGGGTCTTATCGTACGACAGAATCCAGGATCCGAATTACTGGCTATCCACTATCTATTTAAATACAAATCTGCCCACGAGAGTGAATTTGGAAAAGAGGCAGCAAAATATCTCCATGATTGTTTCGGTCAGCGTATGAAAAGCACTGAAAAGCAAGCCCAGGGTCAAAAGTTTGGTCTGAAATTTACAGTGAATGACAACCCCTGGATCCCCATGGATAACATCTATCTTCATCCTGATTTTGGATATATCCGTGTTGAAGGCCTGGCCAACGATCTTCCCGGGACAATTGGCTTTCTAAATTCAGAGATGAATGGCTTTGTACCCACACCCGAGGAATTCAAGGTTGCCCAGGGAAAGTTTTCACAATCCATGATGCATGGTAGCAAGGATAAAGCGAAGGATCTCTTTGATGAACAGGTTGATTCACACCTGTATGGGTCCAGTACTAAAGAAAATGAGAAGGTCTTGAGTTACGAGAGCCTTTTAAAATTCGCGCGAGTATATTTTGCACCTGAAAATCGTCTGGTAAGCGTGGTGTCACCTAAACCAGAAAAAATGGTCTCTAAACTGATGCTAGCAGGTAGCAAAACACCATCAAAAACTTATCCATTGACTGACAAATCCTATCTTACACCAAGCCAGCCTGTTTATGTTGATCTGCCCGGCGGTGGAGAGCGTACATATTTGTTCTGGGGTTTTGTAAAAGAAATTGAAAGCGGTGACGAGGCCGCCCTGAAAGCCCTCGGCCTAATTCTGCATGACAAAATCACCTTTGATGTCCGTGAAAAACAGGGCCTTGCTTATCGCATGTCAGCCACAGCATCAGTACGAGATGACAAAGTATTATTCTATATGAGCCTGGGTACTCGACCCCAAAATGCTGAAGTCCTATTGCCTCAGTTTGCATCACTTATGAGTAAAAAGACTTTGGGTGAATTAACAGAAGAGGATGTTCAAAAAACCATCAACATGTATCTTGGACGCATGATGTTTCGACGCCTGTCTAGCATCAACCAGGCTTATTATCTGGGAACATCACTCTTTTTTGAAAACGACATGAATCATGATCAGGCCTTTCTGGATGCACTGAAAGCAGTAAGGCTTGATGATGTCAACCGGGTTGCTGACAAATATCTATCAGCAGAAAACGCCATATCCATTGTAGTGAGGTAGAAACGAAAATTGCTGATATTTAAAAGTGACCAGCTCGTCATGCTGAGGCTCTCGAAGCATATGTATCTGATGCGAAGGTCACGCTTCGAGAGCCTCAGTGAGACAGTAACTGGCATTGCTTAAGAATTAGAATAAACCATAACGAGGTCATAAATGAGAACAACTAAAATTGCACTCTTAAGCGTCATTTCACTGCTTGTCACACTTTTTTCCTGTCAGACCGAGGTGGTCAACGAGGTAGTCTTCAAATCCCACAAGCTGGATTTTAGCATAAATGTGGAGAACCACACCGCAATCTTCTCTGACTCAGGGCAAATGCATGTCTCTGATGGGGTAAACCTCATGTATCTGGCACCAAACGCACAGATTTCAAGACTGACTATTGGTGAACACTCGCCAGATTTGGTTTTGCTCGATTCTAGTAAGCTTGAAGACCTGGAGTCTGATTTAGTTACAAAAATCCTAGCATTAGACCCACCAGAAGCGGCATTATGGGTACTGTTTGAGCATCATAACGCTGGAGAAACCACATTTTCCATGGAATACTCCGCCACCTTTGACGCTGATGTAGCTGATGTCAAATTTTCCAACCAGAACGTAGGCAGAGAAGTCACTGGAACCATCCTGGAAAAGGGTGCTTATTTCAGCCCCGGTGCTTTTTATTATCCACGCGGGGAAGATGGCCTCATGAGTTTTGAAGTAACGGCGACCATTCCAGCCAACTGGGAATCTATTGCCGACGGTAACAGTACGGCCAGCACCAGCTCAGCAAAAACAAAGACCCAGAGCTGGAAAAACCCTTATCAATCCGATGGTCTCATGTTTATGGCGGCCCCCTTTAGTGTCAAGCATGCCAAAGCCGGCGAAGTGGATGTGTACTGTTATTTCTTCGAAGAAGACACGAGTCTTTTTGAAACGTATTTGCCTGCTACAGTGGGTTACGTGAAGATGTACTCTGATCTGATCGGTGACTATCCCTATAAGCGATTTACCGTGGCAGAGAATTTTTTCCCCACGGGTTATGGTATGCCGGCCTGGACCCTGCTGGGGCAACAAGTCATTCGTTTACCCTTTATTGTCATGACCTCCCTGGGACATGAAGTGCTCCACAACTGGTGGGGCAACAGTATTTATGTAGATTATGAAAACGGAAACTGGTGTGAGGGCTTGACAGTTTATGGTGCTGACTATCGTTATAAGCTGAAACGAGGAGCCTCAAGTGCCCGGGATTATCGCAAAGATATTCTAAAACAGTATAAAAACTATGTCACCAAAGAGAACGATTTCCCCGTTCGAGAATTTGAGGCACGCCACAACGCTGAAAGTCGTACCATTGGCTATAATAAAACCATGATGATTTTCCATATGATTGAAGAAGTCATTGGTGAAGAGGCGTTCTTTCAAGCCTGGCGTGATGTGTTTGCCGAGAACAAGGGCCAGCAGGTTTCCTGGGAAAAATGGCTAGCAGCCTATGAAAAAACTTCCGGAGAAGACCTGAGTTATATCATTCCCCAGTGGGTAGATCGCGTTGGAGCGGCCCAAATCAAGGTTGAACTCCTTGACTCTGAATTCCTGAATGACGAAACAACAGTGAAATTCAAGGTTATTCAAACTGGATCAGATATATATAACCTGCGGATTCCAGTAAAATTTATAGGTGTTGAGGATCAGGATGGTCTGGTTGGTCTCCCTGTAGCTGAAACCACCTACGAATTTACAGTTAAAGGCAAAGCAACAGCCTTTGAGCTGGATCCTGACTATAATTTGTTTCGCCATCTCTATCCCCAGGAAATCGAAGCAACCGTCGCGGCAGCCATGGGCGCAAAGGAGAAACATTTCTGGTATTATCGTGATGGTGATGAGGCTGCCCTGAAATTATTTGGCGATGCACTGACAGAAGGTGATATCCTGCCCGCATCTCCGGCTGACGATGTTACGTTGGGTCTGGAAGGTAACTACGCCATTTTCGCACTGAATCCTGCCCAACTACCACCTGAGCTATCAAAACAGATTCAACTCGATAAAACCAGTATTACCATAAATGGCGAAAGCTTTCCAAGGGCAGGTCATACTTTTGTTCTGAGCTCTGAAGAGGAAGAAATTGCAGCAAAAATGCTGGTAGTCATTTCAGACGATCTTAGCTCATTGCCTCGCCTTGGGCAACTGGTTCCGCATTACGGAAAGTATTCCTATCTGGTCTTTAAGGGTAGCCGCAATGTCGCCAAAGGTCAGTGGCCGGCTCTTACCAGTCCTTTGAGGGTGGAATTGTAACTCAGGGGAGCCATGTTATTTAAGACCTGAGCAATATCCCCAGAAATGGGAATCGTCAGGACTAGATACAATAAAATCGCAAAAAAAGGGTGTATCAGCGACCTGTTTTCTCTAAGTTGATGGAAATTGATACCTTTTGGGAGAATGACTGCTAATATTATGCTTTATTTATGGCATTGGTTTTGCTAATATCGACCCACAGTTCGAATAATCGAACAAGAGGTTAGGAAATTATGACAAAGACTGCTACAGCTAATCGAAAATCCGCCGAAAGAGCCGCTCGGCAAGAGTTGATTCTACAGGGCGCTCTGGCCGTTTTTAGGGAAAAAGGCCTGGAGGGAGCCAAGATCGATGAAATCGCTCGTGTTTCAGGATTCGGAAAAGCGACGCTCTATTACTACTTCAGCTCAAAAGAAGAAATTTTCAGCGCTCTCCTCCTTAATGGCTGGCGAAGTCTCTGGCGTGAACTTGAAGAAATTGCTAGGGGTGATGACAGCCCACGCACACTCTTCATCTCCATGCTAAAAAAGATTGTCGAGCTGGTGAATACAGATCGTCCACTCTATGAATTCCTTTTCCAGGCACCTCAATCATTTACTCCAGAAGAAAATGAACGTTCCGAATGGAAAGTCTACCAGAATCGCCTGTATAAGGTATTAATGGAGCTTATTGAACAGGGTATCCAGGAGGGTGAATTTCCTGAAATGGAACCGCGACTAATAATGCGGGCTATGGGTGGTCTTTTTCATGGCCTGGTATTTTTAGGTAAAGATCGTAAATCAATCACTGAGAACGAAATAGAAGAAATGCTTGGTAGCCTGCTTGGCAAAGCAGGCCAGACAAAATGAAGCAATTCTCTACAAATAAACGCAACAGTAACAATCAAGCGAGGAGATAATTCCATGCAAAGAAAAGCTACTATTTTTACGCTAATCCTGATGGCCCTGAGCTTCAGTCTTGCTTTTGGTCAAGCTTACACAGAAGATTTTGAAGATAGCGACATCAGCGAGTGGCAACAATATCGTATTGATGAAGAAATGATTCAAGCTGTCGATATGACCAGCGCTCCTGCTGTTCTCATTGGCGGTGGTGACAAGGCTGGTTACATCCAGGATCTGGATTATTCTTATTCAGGTGCTGCCATTCTTCTTGATGGCGCAATAACAGATGCCAACTATACCGTTGAAGCCGATGTATATGTCTATGAAAATGCCACCACATCAGCCTATACTGGTTTGGTTGCTTATGCCGATTCTTCACGTCAAGGCCCCCATTCATACGGTTACTATGTTAAGCTTGTGGCTGACTTTGATGGTGACAATCGTTTCCGTCTGTATAACAATCAGCTCAACTTTTCAACCTTCAGCTACACCTTCAGCAATTCAATTGATGCCTCTGGCGTTGATAAGACAGAAGGCTGGCACCACATGAAGGTTGTTGTCAACACCAACCCCGCCGATAGCAGTGTTTCATACCAGTGTTTCTATGATGAAGTCGATCTTGGCACCTATGTAGATGACACTGATCTCCATACCTATACAGGACACCCTGGTGTCTTCGCGTTCCAACAGGATGGCATTGATGGACTGGCCGGCTATTTTGATAATTTCGTTGTTGAGCCTAATGCTGGTTCAAGTCTTGACCACAGCGAAGATTTTGAAGATAGCGACATCAGCGAGTGGCAACAATATCGTATTGATGAAGAAATGATTCAAGCTGTCGATATGACCAGCGCTCCTGCTGTTCTCATTGGCGGTGGTGACAAGGCTGGTTACATCCAGGATCTGGATTATTCTTATTCAGGTGCTGCCATTCTTCTTGATGGCGCAATAACAGATGCCAACTATACCGTTGAAGCCGATGTATATGTCTATGAAAATGCCACCACATCAGCCTATACTGGTTTGGTTGCTTATGCCGATTCTTCACGTCAAGGCCCCCATTCATACGGTTACTATGTTAAGCTTGTGGCTGACTTTGATGGTGACAATCGTTTCCGTCTGTATAACAATCAGCTCAACTTTTCAACCTTCAGCTACACCTTCAGCAATTCAATTGATGCCTCTGGCGTTGATAAGACAGAAGGCTGGCACCACATGAAGGTTGTTGTCAACACCAACTCCACTGATAACAGTGTTTCATACCAGTGTTTCTATGATGAAGTCGATCTTGGCACCTATGTGGATGACACTGATCTCCATACCTATACAGGACACCCTGGTGTCTTCGCTTTCCAACAGGATGGTATTGATGGATTAGCCGGTTATTTTGATAACTACACTGTAACAGCAAACGGAACCACTTCAATTGATAATCAATTCAAGTCCCGTCCAGTCAGCATGACCATGCATCAGAATTTCCCCAATCCCTTCAATCCATCGACAACCATTTCTTTTGAGATGCATGCTGCCGGAGAAGCCTCACTGATGATTTATAATATCAAGGGTGAAACCGTCACGACTTTAGCTCAGGGAAATATCCAACCTGGAAATTATCAGGTGACCTGGGATGGCAGAGACAGTAAAGGGCAGATTGTTGCTACTGGAAATTACATTGCTGTATTAAACAATGGTAATGAGCAGGTCAGCCGCAACATGCTTATGCTCAAATAAATCAAAACAGAACAGGCCGCCCCGCTCCGGGGCGGCCTGAATTAATAACTATGAAAATATTCCCTCGCTTGCTTCGACTTCATCTGGTTTTTCTGTGTCTACATCAGCTCGTTTTTGCAGGTGTCGGTGGAAAGATTGCCGGAACGGTAACATCTGAAGATCAGGGCGCCATGGTGGGCGTGAATGTGGTTATCGACGGAACCCATATGGGTACAGCCACTGATGAGAACGGTGAGTTCTTTATTCTGAACGTACCCCCAGGAAACTATACGGTCAGGTTTATGATGATCGGTTATAAAATTGCTGTATATCAAGATGTCCAGATCGTCTCAGATTTTACGACCAACTTGAATGCAGCTCTTGAAATCGCCACTCTGGATGCACGTGAAGAAGTCTATGTTGTAGCCACAAGACCCCTGATTCAAAGAGATGCTACGGCCACAATTCGTGTCATTAGCGCTGACGATATCATCGCCATGCCCGTGGACAACATCAAAGATATTCTGGCCACACAGGCCGGCTTTACTACAGACGAAGATGGGGGAATCCACGTACGTGGAGGTCGGACCAAGGAAATCTTATATATGATTGATGGCGTCATTGTTCGCGATCCCATGGAGGGAGATTTCAGTGGGACAGTGAACCAGGATGCCATTCAGGAAATGACCGTCATTAGCGGAACCTTTAATGCCGAATATGGTCAGGCCATGTCGTCAGTGGTGAACATTGTCACCAAAGAGGGTGGCGAAAAATTCCACGGCCGCATTGAATACACATCAGACCAAATGAATGACTACAAGTATCATGAGCAGGGTGCCTTTGAATACCTGGACACCAGCTATGCCGATGAAGATACAGCTTTCAATTATGTTGATTTACGTGATGGTCTGTTTGACTATTACAATAATGCTCCAGATGATTTTTACCCTAAAGCCATGGTACCCTTGGTTGGAATGCCCCTGAGCGGACAGCTCAGCATTAGTCTCGGTGGTCCCTTGCCAGGCAAAACCAATTACTATTTGTCTGGTCTCTTTGCATCAGAGGAAAGTCCGTTGCCCCATGGGAGTGATATCAGTCAGGATATCCAGTTACGCCTCAGTCATAGACTTACGGATCAGATAAAACTGGGAGCCCACCTGAATAGTTCAAGTCGATTATATCAGAACTACTCACACCGCTGGAAATATCTCCCCGAGAGCAATGCCCATACCTACAAAGGGAATGACAGGGTCTCTGTCAACCTGACTCACACCCTTTCCGAAGCCTGGTATTACAATCTCCACCTGTCCAGCCAGACGGTTGGAACAAAAATCGGTGTAGCCAACCAAAACCCTGAGGATTATGAGCGCCCTCTGACTGATGCATCAGTCTACTTTTATGCTTCTGGAAACCAGGGGATTTACACCAACAATTTGAGTCACACCAAAAGCCTGAATTTTAATACTACCTATGCCACAGGTGACCACCTCTTAAAAAGTGGATTTAACTATTCTGCCCACCAGCTCGACATATATACTGAAGAAGACCCCTGGTTGGGTGGCACCAACTTTAAAGACGATACAACCTACACCCCCTCGGAGATGTCTTTTTATCTCCAGGATAAAATTGAATATGATTACCTCATCCTCAATCTCGGACTACGCTTTGATCGTATCGATCCCCGGATTGGTATGTGGGAAGACATCACCCGTTTTGCCCTTTGGGATTCCAGTTTGCAGAATTGGGTTTCAGCACCTGTTATCGATGCGCCCCTTGAGAGCAAGTGGAGCCCCAGGATTGGGCTGGCTTACCCCGTGACGGAAAACACCGTCTTTCATTTTTCATATGGTCACTTTTTCCAAAGTCCTGACTTCAAAGCCATGACTTATAATGCCGATAAGGATATCTCCGCGGCACTACCCCTCGTGGGAAATGCTGGTGTCAAACCCCAAAAAACGGTGGCTTTTGAGGTCGGTGTCAAACACGCCCTTTCGCCTGCATCAAAACTGACTGCCACAGTCTGGTCAAAAGACATTAGAGATCTCCTGTCCACACAATCCTATCGCATTATCTCCATACCAGTGGTGGTTTATACCAACTCAGATTACGCCAGTGTGAAGGGTGTGGATTTTAGTCTGGACCGGCAAATTAGCGGAAACTTCAGCGCTCACATGAGCTATACACTTTCCGTGGCCCGCGGGAATAATTCGACCCCGATCGCCGGGTACTTTTCAGCCTATGAAAACGAAGAGATTCCCCACAAAGAATACTATCTGGATTTTGATCAACGTCATGATCTTTCTTTGAATCTGTCCTTTAGGGGCGGCCCAAAAAGTGGCAATGTCTTTATGGGGCTGCGACCCCTCGCCAATGTCAATGCAAACCTGCTTTTGAATGTGGCCAGTGGCTTACCTTACACGCCCTATGTGGATCCTACCATACAGGTTGAAGTCAACTCAGCGCGTAAACCCTGGATATACAGTCTGGATCTGCGCTTGAAACGGCAGTTCAGTCTCGGTAGTCTAAAACCAGCGCTCTTTTTTGAAATAATGAACCTTACTAATCATGAAAATGTGTTGGCCGTGAACAGTAGGACCGGAAAACCTTTTGACCAGGGTAGCTCCGGGTTGGTTGGGGGAGGCGATGACAGTAATTTAAATCCAGCTAAACTGGGTCGTGGCCGATCCATAAAAGCTGGCTTTAGCGTGGGGTGGTAATGCAAAAGATGATTTTCATAACACTCGGTCTCGGGCTGTTCATAATTTCAGCACAAGCCCAGGACTGTGCTTCGTGTCACCGCTCCAACGACTATTCAACGTTGGAAAAATCAGCTGGCATCTTCCAAAAAGCGGTTGGCGTTATGGATAAAGGTCAGGTGCAAATAAATACAGGGAATTTTGGTACCCTGTCCAGCTTCCATGTTTATTTCACAAATGCCGTCCATTGGCCAGCCTCGGCTGCCTATGAGCGTCAGTATTCCTTTGGCCTGGGCTTTATGGTCGGTGTCAACGAGGATAATGTGATTGAGACAGAAACCCAAAGCCAATCAAAAATTTTGGACTGGCTACCTCCGGATGATGCCAGAGGTGTTGAGTTTTCAGGTGAGGTCGTCGCCGAATCTGACGATACGCCTTTTATGGCCAGTAGTGATCTCACCCAGACTTGGCCAGACCTGGGCTGGCCAGGATATTTCAGGGTAGACGTGAACAGTTTGACCGAAACTCAACTGGATGATCACCCCAATGCCCTAAGTCTTCCAGATGCCCCCAGTCAGTTCAGCTCGGATCGCGATCTTTTTGCCACTTATAACGACGCCCAGAATCCCCGGGGCAGCCACGGCATCACTGTTGAACAAACCGGTCATTCCTATGGGCGTAATTATGCCGAGGATCTCGTATTCTGGGATTTGAAAATTTTCAATGATGGTGGCGAGGATCTGGACAGTATCTATATTGGACTATACGCAAAATTTCGACCAGATTTCGACAACCATGATTACCTGAACTTTGTCGATAGCGACAATGATGGCATCAAGGATTTGGTATATGTCTATGATTTAAATAATACCCCTGATGGTGCCTGGACTGGCACCAATGACCCACTTGGCATGGTTGGTATCAGGGTCTTTGACACACCGGGTCAAATCGGGATTACAGATTTTCATCACTTTTCCAGAGAAGCCTCACCTGCCACGGACCAGGAAATGTGGGCGCTCATGAGCAGCAAGCAGAACTCAGAACACCTTGTGGATTCTTCGTATTATTTTCACGGTAGTAATTCACGGATTGATGACACAGGCCAGGATGCTGCGACCGTGGAAGCCTACTATCCTCCTTTTTCAGACGCCGGTGAACCACCCCGGATTGGAAATGGTATTAACTATGTGATTTCCTGTGGTCCGTTTGATTTAAAAGCCGACTCAATGACCACATTGTCGTTTGGTCTTATCATGGGTGACGCCGGGGATATTCCTTATAGTCCAGACACCACTGATCTTATGGTAAATGTCCGCACAGCCCAGGACATGTATCGACTTTATTTCCAGGGTTCTGGACCTCCCGATCCACCTGAAGTACATGCAGTTCCAGGAGATGGACAGGTCTCCCTCTATTGGGATGCCAGCGCCGAAAATTCACGTGATGCCTGGACAGGTGATCAGGATTTTGAAGGTTATCGTATCTATCGTAGCTCTGATGCTGGACTTACCTGGGGCCGACCCATCACCGATTCCTATGGTAACGCAGTTGGATATGATCCTATCGCCCAATTTGACTATAGCGAAGAAGAAGATATTGAACGCTATGGCGTCAATGTCTCTGGTCCAGATCCAGCCTTTCCCCAGAACTTGGGTGACAATACCGGTTTATTCCACACCTTTACGGACTCCAATCTGGTGAACGGGGTTGAATACTGGTATAGTGTTTCAGCCTACGATAGGGGCAATCAAGATGATCTGGCTAATCCAACCCCATCCTATATGAACGCCCAGGGACAATCCTGGCATGAAAACCATACTGTCCGAGTGACTCCAGGCAAAACTGCCAATGACCTAAGCTATGGTGGTCTTGAAGCGCTAGGCGGGGTTTGCCAGGGAATTGTTACCATAGAGGTGGAAGACCCTGAGGCATTAAAAAACCTGAATTATTTAATTACCTTTGACAATGTAACTGTCGACATTGACGGTGAATCAGCAGATGGTAAGGCAGCCTCTGTACTGAATGAGCTCACCGGTGATACCCTGATCAATCAACAATTTATTGTTGAGGGCAGTGATGAAAACACCATCTCACTGGACGGCTTATTGATCTATCTGGAAGGTCCTGCCTCAGGGGTTGAAACTCTGGGTTGGACCAAGGTTGAAGTTGACACCTGTACCTTCGACTGGCGCATTGAGAGTAAATACCCCAATCTGGTTCCTTCGGGACAGGCTGTTGGTGATGTGGTTGAAACTTTTGACGATTGGCGTCTCATTGTTGACTATGAGACGGGTGTAGATGCTCTCTGGCTAGATGCCTTTTCAGGTGACTATAGTAGTCAAACCCAACATCTCCCACTACGAGTTGAAGTGGTCACAGATCCGAATAACCCCATCGATGTCACAGAGTATTTGATTTTGGCCGAATTTAACCATGGAATGCCAGCTGAATTTCGACCCATGTATTATAGCCCTACAGGGTGGGATCTGGTTCCCGGTGGTCTGGGGTGGTTGTCTGGATCAGGTGGCTGGTACGAGAAACATGTCGATATGCTCATTCTGGAGAAAATAGATGTCGATCTAGTTACTGGAGATACAATACCTAACTACCTGTACCTCCTGACCAACAATAAGCCAGACACTTCAATAAATAAGGACAACCAGGTTGAAATCATTCAAGCAGTTGCCCCTACCCAGGGAGATGAATTCACAATACTCACCTATAAACCCTTTCGCCCAGGAATCACCTATCACTTTAATCCCCTGGACAAGACGGTTACTGGTAATGGAGAGTCAGAAAATCCCCTCGATGATGTCTATGTAGTACCGGATCCATACATTGTGACCAATGCCTGGGAAACCAGCGAGTTCGGCAAAAAACTCATGTTTACCAATCTGCCCTCAAGCTGTACGATTAAGATATATACCATCCTAGGTGAGCTTGTAGATACCGTGGAGCATGGCGGTGACACACAGACCAGTTCCGGTTTCGCTTTCTGGAATATGCGCACCCGCAACGATCAATTTATTGCCCCCGGTGTATACCTCTATCACGCTGAAACGCCAGATGGTCATGAGACTGCAGGAAGATTTCTGGTGATCAAATGAGACGATTACTGCTGCTCATTTCGATGATATCGCTGGTCTATGCCGAGTTTGATAAAGTTGCTACCACAGCAGCGCCCTTTTTGAAAATGGGTGTTGGCGGGCGTGCCACAGCCATGGGCGGTGGCTTTGTGGCGCTATCCGATGATGGTAGCTCTCTTTTCTGGAATCCAGCGGGCATGCTAGGTGTTCAAAGCTTGACGGTCTCAGCCAGCCATAATGATTGGCTCATGGACATTTCAAATGATTATGTCAGCCTCATCTTACCTGGACGTACAAATGAAAGAATCGGCCTTTCGGTCTCAGCGTTGACCATGGGTGAACAACCCGTCCGTACGCTTGAAAATCCAGAGGGTACCGGTTTAGTCTATAACGTCATGGATCTGGCTATCAGCGCTGCGTATGCCCGCCAGGTGACGGATCGACTGTCCATGGGTCTCACAGGAAAATTTATTCAGCTGAATGCTTACAATGAGAGCGCCTCAACCATGGCAATTGATGTGGGTTCCATCCTTAGAACCGATTTTTATGGTCTCAAGATCGGAATGACCCTCTCCAACTTTGGTGGTGATTTTCAGTATAGCGGACGTGATTTGATCTTGAAGGCCGACACAGATGAAGATATCAATGGCAACTATAGCTCTGATGTAGATCTTAGAACTGAGCCCTGGCCTTTACCGCTCATGATTCGCATTGGCGTCAGTATGGATATCATTGGTACTGGGGATGTATTACTTCCCAGCAGGTTTAGTCGTCTGACTCTAGCTCTGGATGCCGAGCATCCCAACGATGGTCCCGAGCATCTCAATCTGGGTGCAGAGTATGCCGTGAAGGAGATGGTTTATTTCCGGGCTGGTTATCGCCATAACTATGACCTGGAAACCTTCACCATGGGAACTGGTATTCGACTTGACTTGAAAGGCCTGGGGAAGGTCAAAATTGACTATGCTGTCAAACCCATGGAAGTATTTGGCAATACTTCGATCTTTTCTGTAGAATTCTCTAAATAGATTTTTAATAACACCCGACTTAAGTCGGGTGTTAATTGACATATTGGGCTACTTAACCCCACGATAAATAGCAGTCATTCCAAAAGTAAGATCCCGGTGATTTACATACTGGAAACCTTCACTGGACAGAAGGTCTTTAAAATCAGTACGATCCGGGAAATGTCTGACTGACTCTGGCAGATAGGTATAAGCAGATTTACTGGACATCATCCCTGCCAGCTTTGGCAGGATATGATCAAAATAAAAACGATAGAGACGACCAAAAAACCAACCTTGCGGTTCTGAAAACTCGAGTATAGACAGCCGGCCACCGGGTTTTAAAACACGGTAAAATTCATTGAGTGCTGCTGAAATGGTTCCCACGTTGCGGATACCATAGCTGATGCTGAGCGCATCAAAAACATTGTCCTGGAAGGGCAGGTGTTCAGCATCTCCCTGAACCACTTCAAATTTCTGGGACAAGCCTCTTTTATCGATCTTCCTTTTGGCCAACTTCAGCATGTTGAAAGAGAAATCCAGGCCGACAACTTCGATGTTGGCAACTTTTAAGGCCTCAAAACCCTGGTCTCCTGTGCCGGTGGCTACATCCAGGAGTATATGCCCATCTTTCAGCTCAAGAGCCTTGACGGACTGTTTTCGCCAATACAGATCAATGCCCAGACTCAGGAAATGATTTAAGAAATCATAGCGACTGGCAATCCCATCAAACATGGACTGCACCTGAGTTTTTTTCTCATCACCACTATGTAAAAATTCTGAATCGGACATGTCGACCTTTCTTTGCTAATCGCCACACAATCTTTAGTGATTATTCCCTGTTTCCAAGCAAATAAGCCTGTGGAGATTCTGCTATCTGTGATATTCAATGTGAGGGTTGTGACAACACCCAACTTAAGGCGGGTGTTATTTAGAAGGACAGCTCAATGACCATCCTCTACCTCCTTTCATATCGACCATAACAGGCTAAATTAAAAAAGCTCTGATGGTTCAGTTTCTGGCAAAAAGGAGATGCATTATGAAACATATAATTGGTGCCTTAATAATGTTTAGCCTGGTTCTAGCCGGCAACCCGTCAGGTAAAAACATTACATACAAAATCGATGGGGATAAATATGAAGGCTACTATATAAGCCCATCTCTTGAGGCACCCCTCGTTCTCCTTGTCCATGACTGGGATGGTCTCACAGGGTATGAAATTAAACGTGCCGGAATGCTTGCAGATCTTGGATATGCTGTTTTTGCGGCCGACCTATATGGTGCAGGCATTCGCCCCACAGAATTCAAGGACAAACATGCCAGGGCGACTGAGTTGTATCAAGACAGGGGCAAAATGCGAACCCGTTTACGCGGTGCTTTAATGGCAGCCAAAAAACAAAAAGCCAACGTAGACAATGCAGTGGCTATTGGTTACTGTTTTGGTGGATCTGCCATTCTTGAATATGCACGAGCTGGAGCAAGCCTGAAGGGCTTCGTTGCTTTTCATGGTGGCCTGGATACGCCGGAGGGTGAAGATTACTCCCAGACCAAGGGAGAAATTCTGGTACTCCATGGATCCGCTGATGCCTCGGTGAGCATGGAAGACTTTGCTAATCTCGCCGTGGAACTTGAAACTCATAAAGTGCCACATGAAATGATCTCCTATAGTGGCGCACCCCATGCTTTTACTGTTTTTGGCTCTGATCGTTATCGAGCTGATGCAGATAAGAAATCATGGAATCGATTCACCCGCTTCCTCACAGAGGTTTTAGACTAAGGACTCGCAAATCAATAATCTCAAGATCAAGCAGTCGCAGTTTAACGCAGCCATGGAGTTGTATCATTCCAATAAGATTTACACCTCTTTTAGCAGGCTGGTCGCTACTCTGAATGTCTCTTTGCAGGTTGTACTCATTTATTTCATCTGGGATGTCCATTTAAGCCTCGCCGGACAGATGGCGGCATTTATTCTGGCCTTCATTCTTACGGATTTTCTCAATGGTTTGGTCCACATGATCATGGACCATAAAGAGAGCTACGATTCTTTCTACGGACCCCTCGTGGCCAACTTTCATCTCCACCACCAGACCCCCAAATACACAAAGCGCCCGCTTCCAGTCGTGTATTTTAACGAAACCGGCGCAAAGATTTGGCTGGTACCCTTTCTCATAGTAATTTTGTCCTTATTGATGAATAAAAGCGTCCCCCCGTTTTTTCTCCACACCATGGTTTACATCGGTATCCTATCTTCCGTAGCTGAAGTATCTCACTACTTGTGCCACACCTCTGACTCCAAGACAGCTCACTTTCTTGCGCGTATTGGTATCCTCCTCTCAAGGGTGCACCACGCCCCTCATCACGAGGCAGATAACATGAATTATGCCTTCCTAAACGGAATGAGTGATCCCCTGATTAACCTCATAGCCAGAACCTTTTTTAAAGGATACAAAACCACCACGGATCAACACTTTGTCAATTATGCCAGTGGAGCTGGAGCTGATCAGCGCTAATCGAGGGGAAGAAATGGCAAAACCAAAAATCACATGGAAAATTCAGAGCTGGGGACTTTATACGGCCTGGGATCGCCAAGCTAGGGTATTGCCTGAAATCCAGGAGTTTACGGACAAGATACCGGCTCTTCCCGGCGTGGAATTTGGATACATCCTTCAGATCAAAAAAGCTCGGGGCAAACAGATCCATTTCACCATAGAGCATCCGCCTTTTCTGGATAAGGATGATCAACCCACCCCACCCTTCACTGGAGAGGTCTACGTCCGCAGCAACGATTGGCAGTTCTTTCTGGGCGATACCATTTGGGAACCCGTTGAGGATAAGTGCGGTCCCTGGCGTCTCATTGTAGCGTTGGAAGGTGAGGTCATGGCGGACAAAACCTTTCTGATTGTGGAAGAGAGTTGAGCATGGCTCGAGGCAAAAAACAAACCAAGGGCTCATCAGGGTTTAATCAAAAAAGCACCGATAGCTTCCTGGTCAAAAACAGTTGTAAGCCTGATGTGAAAACCACCTTGACTGGATTACAAATACTAGAAATCGACGTGGTCTCAGACGAAGTCCCAACACCTGAAAGCTCTGTGGAGGTTCACCAGCGTATTAGCCTCATTGATGGCACCATTCTCGATGACACATATAAAACCGGTGAGACAGACCACTTTTCCCTTGAAGAAGCCATACCTGGATATCGCGAGGGTCTGCTCCTCACGGGTGTCGGTGGGCGTAGTAGGTTTTTTGTCCCTCCAGGATTGGCCTGGGGCAAGCAGGGTAGTGGTAAACGTATTGGTCCCAATGCTGTGTTGATCATCGATGTGAGACTCATTCAAATTTTATAAACCCAAAGATTCACCTAATTGCTTGGTTGAATGAAGCCGAGGATTATTTTTCAGAACAAATCAGGAGTTTTTCAGACGGAAGGGAACAGCCCCAGTGAATCTGGTAAACAAAGAGTATCATAAAAGAGCCAAAGTCTTGCTGGAAAACTGGCAGGACAGCGGTGTTTTGTCATCAAAAATTGAAGCAGCTCCAGATGTAAACTGGTCCAGCATAGTGGAGCTTAGCCTGCTAGCGCCAGAGGCTTCTATTTCTGAAATTAATAAAATGTGCAAGACTGCCAGTAAATACTCTCTGTCCAGTATTTGTGTAAATCCAGCCCATGTCCAGCGTTGTGTTCAGGTTCTGGGTGATGATCTCCCAGTCGGAACGGTTATCGGCTTTCCCCTGGGGTCCAATCATCACCAGATCAAGGTGGCTGAGGCTGAGCTGGCTGTTGCCCACGGCGCTAAGAAGCTCAACATGGTCATCAATATAGGCTTGCTTAAGACTTCCAACTTCCAGGAAGTTTTCGAAGAGATCCGATCTGTGCGTTATGCCTGTCCAGAGGCTGACCTCACGGTAATTCTGGAAACGGGATTACTGGAACCCCTGCAAATAATTATTGCCTGTATGCTATGTCGCGAAGCCGGTGTCGATGATGTTATGACCTCAACGGGATTCTCCCAGAAGGGCGCAACACCAGAGGGTGTGTCGCTCATGCGGTCTGTGTTGGGTGATGATCTCGGTGTGGTAGCCTCGGGCGGGATCAAAAATCGCGAAAATATCACCAGGTTACTAAGTGCCGGAGCAACCAGGCTGAGTCTGCCATTTTATCAAACAGACGAGTCTATATATGGTCTGTTTAACCATTCTGACCGGCCAGTCGATGAGTAAAATACAACGAATCTGCATTTTTTGCGGTTCCAGCCCAGGATCACATCCAGACTATCTTCTGGCAGCTAAAGATCTGGGGGAGGTTCTGGTGGAGCATGGGATTGGACTGGTTTATGGCGGAGCCAATGTGGGCACCATGGGCAAAATCGCCAGCACGGTACTTGAGGCTGGTGGCGAGGTGATTGGCGTCATCCCAGAAGGCTTGGTGAAAAAGGAAGTCGCCTACAAAGAGTTGCAGGATCTGCGTGTGGTTCAAACCATGCATGAGCGTAAATCTTTGATGAATGAGCTGTCGGATGGCTTTATATCATTACCTGGAGGTTTAGGAACCTTTGAAGAATTTTTTGAAGCTTTGGCCTGGGGACAGTTGGGACTTCACAAAAAACCATCGGGGATTTTGAATATCAGAAATTTTTATGGGAAGCTCATGGACTTTTTAGACCATGCCGTCGCGGAATCATTTATGCAGCAGGAACACCGGGATATGTTACTGGTCCATGAAGACCCAGCAAGTCTCCTCGATCTGTTTAAAAGTTATGATCCCCCTCAAGCCGATAAAGCAGACTGGATAAAGCAAAGACATAGCGAAGCCCAAAAGGAATCAATATGACACAGCAATTTGGATTTATTTTTGTAAAATCACTGTTTGTGCCAGAGGGTAAAGCCTTTGAAGCAAGCATGGGAAAATATATCAGGGCTTTGCAGCAAATAGGTGGTGAGGAATGGACCACTGCGACGCAAAATGATTCTATACCCATTATATACTTCATAACCACAGGGGGAACCGAACAGGAACTTTTAGACATTCGTGAGCTGCGTAACAAGACAGTGGGAGATGAGCCGGTGCTTATCGTAGCCCACCCGGCCCATAACTCGCTCCCCGCTTCCCTGGAAGTATTGGCGCGCCTCCAGCAAGAAGGGGCTCTGGGCCAGGTCTTATATCTCAACAGCTCAAGTGATGCCGTAGGACTCCTGAAAATTCAAGAAGTACTGATCGACTTCAAGGTATCTTCCGATTTAAAGCGAACACGGATTGGGTTGATCGGCACACCTTCCGATTGGCTGGTGGCTAGCAGTCCAGACCATTCAACCATAAAAGAGACCTGGGGTCCAGACATTGTCCCCGTATCCCTGGATGAGATCAACAGGTTGATACCGGAAGTCGCCCAGGAAGCTATTCCGACCATCAGAGAGTCTCTGGTGGAAGGAGCTACCGAGGTCCGGGAGCCTTCTCAAACGGACCTTGATAATGTCGTACGTGTCTATCTCGCTCTGAAAACAATTATCGAGAAATATGAGCTTGATGCGCTTACCGTCCGCTGTTTTGATCTGGTGTTAGGCTTGGAGACTACGGGCTGCTTCGGTTTATCCCAACTTACAGATGAAGGCATTATTGCTGGATGTGAAGGGGATTTGGTGAGCACCATGGGATTACTGTGGGTCAAAAAACTCCTGGGACAGACACCCTGGATGGCAAACCCAGCACAGCTGGATGAGGTCAACAACAAATTATGGTTGGCACACTGTACGGTACCGAGGGGGATTGTTCAAGACTATGGGTTACGGTCCCATTTCGAGTCGGGTTTGGGAGTTGGCATACAGGGAACTCTATCAAAAGGACCCGTGACACTGCTTCGTATCGGTGGAAAAAAGATGAAGCAACTCTGGTTGGCGGAAGGTGAGATCATTCAGTCTGGTAAGGCCGAAGACCTGTGTCGCACACAGGCCGAGATCAGTTTGTCAGCAGGAAAAATCAGCGATTTACTGGAAACACCCCTGGGAAACCACCTCGTTATGGTGCAAGGCCATCACCTCAAACGCCTCGAGGGCTGGTGGAAACAAATAATTGCATGAAGACATTGCCTTAAGTAAGATTATAGTTTCAAGGGCAAGGAGATTTTATGGATAACATCAGTTCCAGGCTCGATATCACACGGCGTGAGTGGATAAAAATGCGCCCCAATCTCAGCATACTAAAAACGTTGGCTAATTATCCTGAATCTTAGACATCAGAAAGATAATTGCCCTTAATCGTAAAATGAATAACAGGTACCCAATGAAACCTCTTCGATTGTCAAATACGGCTTTTCTCTTGCTGTTGATTTGTCTGGTCTTGATGACTGGCTGTGCAAAAAAAGAAATTGAATCTGCTAGCCCTAAAAAGCAACAAGTTGCCTTAATAATGAAATCTTTGGCCAACGAATTCTTCAAAACTATGGAGGATGGGGCCAAAGCGCATCACCAAAACAACGTTGATACATATGACCTGGACTGCAACGGGATTAAGGATGAGCAGGATGTAAATCGTCAGATCGAGATAGTGAACCAGATGATTGCTAAAAAGGTCGATGCCATCGTGATTGCTCCAGCTGACTCCCGGGCACTGATCCCCGTCTGCAAAAAAGCCATATCCAAAGGCATAGTGGTGATCAATATTGACAACAAATTTGACCGGGACGTGCTAGAGCAGGAAGGCGTCCAGATCAGTTTTGTTGGACCCAATAACCGCAAGGGAGCTAGACTTGCAGGTGATTATCTCGCAAGTCAATTGAATCAAGGTGATAAGGTCGCCATCCTTGAGGGTCGCCCCGGAGCCTTTAATGGAAATCAGCGAAAGCTGGGATTTGAAGATGCCATGGGGGCTGCCGAAATTGAAGTGGTTACTTCCCAGTCCGCCTACTGGGAGCAAAAAAACGCCTACGATATAGCAACACAAATCTACACAAAATTTGGCAATGAATTGAAAGCCTTACTTTGTGCAAATGATAATATGGCTCTAGGTGCAGTACAGGCATTGAGGGGCAAAGGTATCCAAATAGTGGGTTTTGATAATATCAGTGCCATTCAAACCCTCATAAAGGAAGGTAAAGTCTTGTGCACAGTGGATCAACATGCTGATAAAATTGCCGTTAATGGAATTGAATACGCCCTTGAGATTTTAAAAACAGGGGTGAAGCCGGATGATCGAGAAACTATGGTCAATTTGGTTACTGCAGGTGACCTGAAGTAGTGATACCCACCCCTAGAAACGTATTGCAACTCCTTGATATTGAGAAATCCTACCCCGGTGTAAAAGCTCTGGATAAGATCAACCTCGATTTTAAGAGTGGTGAAGTTCACGCTCTTGTAGGAGAAAACGGAGCAGGAAAAAGCACACTTGCAAGAATTATCGCCGGCCTGGAACAACAAGATGTCGGCAGAATGATTTTCAAAGGTCGAGATTATTCACCGCGGGATAAAAGAACTTCCGAGAAACAGGGAATTCGCATTGTTATGCAGGAATTAAGCCTGATCTCAACTCTTAGCGTTGCCGAAAACATTTTTTTTAACCGCTTACCTACTCGTCTGGGACTTATTGATCGCAAACAATTGGCAGATGATACAGCCGCCATTATCTCTAAAGTTGGACTTAAACAGCTTCATGCCGATAGCCCAGTTGGTTCTCTAGGTGTGGGGCAGCAACAAATGGTTGAAATTGCTGCCGGACTATCTGAGAGTTGTAAACTGCTCATTCTAGACGAACCAACAGCCGCCTTAACCGATTCTGAGATTGAGCATTTATTTAAGCAGATCCAACAGCTCAAACAAAAGGAAGTCTGTATCATCTATATTTCCCACCGTATGGAGGAGATCAAAAAAATCTCGGATCGGGTTACTATTTTACGCGATGGTGCGATAAGGGGCACCAGAGAAGCAGTAGAATTTGATATGAAGGAAATGATACGACTTATGGTTGGAAGGACTCTTGGTGATGTTCATCCTCCAGAAATACGACCACAATGTGAGCTGGCGCTTCAGGCAAAAAACCTGGGCCGGAAGGGTGTTCTCCATGATGTAAGTTTTGATCTATTTCAAGGTGAGATTCTGGGTTTTTCCGGAATGATGGGCTCAGGACGCAGCGAACTAATGCGCCTCCTCTTTGGCGCTGATCAAAAAGATTCAGGAGAAATATATCTAAGGGGTTCAAACACACCTCGCAGAATCCATTCACCTAAAGATGCGGTAAACGCTGGCCTGGCTATGCTTACAGAGGATCGCAAAGCACAGGGTTTGCTCCTACCCCTCTCCATTGCTGCTAATATATCCCTGGCCAAAATGGACGCAGTCAGCAGCAGAGGGTGGCTACACCCATCAAAAGAAGAGTCAGTGTCGAAACGTTATATAAAACAACTTTCAATCAGGTGTCATTCAGTCGATCAGAGGGTAAAAACCCTCAGTGGAGGCAATCAGCAAAAGGTGGTCATGGCGAAATGGCTCTATACGGAACCAGAAATATTGATTTTCGATGAACCCACTCGCGGGATTGATGTTGGTGCTAAATTCGAAATTTATAATTTACTCAAGAATTTAGCCAGAGAAGGACGTGCGATTATTGTGGTTTCTTCCGACATGCTTGAGCTATTTGCTATTTCTGATCGCATTGCGGTAATGTCCAACGGCGCCCTTGCTAACATATTTACTCGAGGAGATTGGAGCGAAGACAAAATCATGCAGGCTGCGCTTTCAAATTACATGGCTGGTAAGGCAGGTTAAGCTATGAATAGTCCCGACACGGCTTCTCAAATATCTTTGAAAAAAGCGGGCTCCTTTGCTTCTGATTATCTGGGATTGCTTGGGGTATTACTGATTGAAGTTCTCATTTTTGGCTTATGGGAAACCACATTTTTCTCCAGCGGAACCTTCTATGCCATTGCTGCTGATATTCCCGACACGGCCATCGTAGCAGTAGGCATGACCTTCATGCTTATCATCGCCGGCATCGATTTGTCTGTTGGATCGGTTCTGGCGCTTTCTCAGGCTGTCTTAGGATACTGCATGATTGAAATGAATTGGCCACTGACCCTGGCCATCCCAGCCTGTCTGGGTATTGGAGTCCTCTGTGGAGTACTAAGTGGTGTGGTCAGTGTCCGTTGGGCTTTGCCTTCCTTTATCGTTACTCTGGGAATGTTGGAAATTGCCAGAGGTGCCACCTATTTTGTCACTCAATCCCGGACAATTTATATAGGGGAAAGCATTGGTCGTATTTCCAACACAATTCCCCATATGGGCGAATTCACATGGCCTGTTTTGATCTGCATCATTATGGTTGTGGCCGGACAACTCATTCTGACCCGGACCGTCTTTGGACGATATATGGTTGCCATTGGTACCAATGAAGAGGCAGTAAGACTCTCGGGTATCAATCCTGCCCCGGTCAAGTTTGCTGTGTTTGTCATCTGCGGTTTCAGCAGTGCCCTGGCTGGAATGATCCAGGCCTCAAAGATGTCATCCGCCAGTCCCAATGCTGGAATAGGTTTCGAATTGACGGTGATAGCTGCCGTTGTCATCGGTGGAACCAGCCTCATGGGGGGCCGTGGCTCTGTGGTCAAATCATTTCTGGGTGTTGTCATTGTTTCTATTCTCAACGCAGGCTTAGCTCAAATTGGTGCACCGGAATATGCAAAACGTCCCATTATTGGAATTGTGATTGTGTTGGCTGTGATCTTAGATTCTTTTAGAAATAAAAAACAAGCGTCATAAAGAAAAGGGGGAGATTATCAATAAAAGAAAGTTGTTGTTAATTCCAGTAGTAGTTGGTCTGATCTTAATACCAAAGTGCCTCATAATTTGAAATTTAACTTATAGGGTATCGGACTCATGAAAATAGTAGTCATCGGTAGTTCCAATGCGGATATGATTATCCAAGCTCCGCGCATTCCAAGACCAGGCGAAACCATTCTGGGGGGATCATTTTCTACAGCAGCTGGAGGAAAGGGAGCCAACCAGGCTGTGGCAGCTGCCAGAGCGGGAGGTGATGTCACTTTCATAGCCCGTCTTGGCAATGATGATCTGGGCAGGCAGTCTCTTGAGGGCTACCGATCTGACCATATCAATGTAGAGCATATCTCCAGGGACAAGAAGGCGCCCTCCGGTGTTGCCATGATCGTTGTAGACGAGATGGGCGAAAATTGTATCACTGTGGCATCAGGCGCCAACATGAATCTATCACCGGAGCTGATAGATGTAGCTCGTGATGTCATCGAATCAGCAGGTGTTCTATTGTTGCAACTAGAGAGCCCTCTTGATTCAGTGGTGAAGGCGGCGGGTATTGCCAAAGCTGCTGAGGTGAAAGTCATCCTTAATCCAGCTCCAGGACAAGCTTTGCCAGACAAATTGCTAAGTCAAGTCTCTCTCATAACACCAAACGAAACAGAAGCAGAATTGCTGACCGGAATTGCAGTAACCGATAGTACAAGTGCGGCATTAGCTTTTCAGGTATTACACAATAGAGGAGTGGAGGCGGTAATCATCACCCTGGGAAAAAGGGGTGCATTTATTTCCACCAATGAATATACCGAGCTAGTTCCAGGCTATGAAGTGAATGCCGTAGATACCACAGCAGCAGGGGATGTATTTAATGGAGCCCTGGCTGTGGCCCTGGCAAATGGACAACCCCTGTTGAAAGCCAGCAAATTTGCTAATGCCGCGGCGGCTCTTTCAGTCACAAAACGGGGAGCACAGCCCTCCGTACCAACACTTCAAGAAATTAACCGGTTTATGACAACGAAAATGTTTTGAAAAGACGAGAATTTCTAAAAATGGGCATGTTGGGGTCCGCCGTCGTGACGGCTGGCTCCATGGTTTATCTGGCAAAAAGGAAACGTCCCAACATTGTCTGGATTTTCAGTGATGACCACGCCTATCAAGCCATTGGAGCTTATGGTGGACGCCTCCAAGGGTTGAACCCAACACCAAATATTGATCGGCTTGCCAGATCGGGTATGCGATTTGACCGGTTTTATGTCGGGAATTCAATCTGTGCTCCCAGTCGCGCCACCTTACTCACGGGTAAACATAGCCATCTTCATGGCAAGCAAACCAACGATGGTGGCTTTGATCACAACCAGCAAACATTTCCAAAAATTATGCAACAATCTGGCTACCAGACTGCTATGGTTGGTAAAATTCATCTGAGGGGAGACCAGCAGGGGTTTGACTATTGGGATGTCTTACCAGGCCAGGGCAGTTATTATCAGCCAGATTTTGTTGGTAAAGACGGAACAAAGCGAGTCGATGGGTATGTTAGCGACGTGATTACTGATAGATCATTAAAGTGGTTGGATGAAGACAGGGATGCATCAAAACCCTTTATGTTGATGATTCACCATAAAGCGCCTCATAGAAGTTGGTGTCCTGCCATTCGGCATTTGGAAAAGTATGATGATGTAGAAATTCCTTATCCAGAAACGCTGTTTGATGATTACGCCTCCCGTACTACCGCTGCTCACCAGCAGGATATGACCATTGAGAACACCATGTATAGAAATGATCTCAAAATCAAATCCCATGCTGAGCGAGATGAAATGTTTGAGAAAATGAAAAACTCCGATTACGAACCCTGGGGAGAACGGGGTGCCTATTATCGCATGACAGCTGAACAGCGAGAGGCCTGGGACAACCATTATGACCCTCGCAATCAGGAATTTTTAGATGCAGAGCTAACGGGTGAGGCGCTGGTCAAGTGGAAATACCAACGTTATTTGAAAGACTACCTCAGATGTATTTATGGTGTTGATGAAAACATCGGTCGCGTCATGGACTATCTTGCTGAAAATGAATTAACTGACAATACTATCATCATGTATTCGTCGGATCAGGGCTTTTTCCTGGGTGAACATGGGTGGTTTGATAAACGATTTATGTATAAGGAATCTTTCAGAACTCCCTTTATTGTCAGTTGGCCTGGTGTCATCGAGCCGGGATCAGTCAATACCGATCTATGTCAAAATATTGACTGGGCAGAAACCTTTCTGGATTTAGCTCGCGCGCCCATTCCAGAGGATATGCAGGGGGAGAGTCTTCTGCCACTTTTCAAGGGGCAACATCCAACAAGCTGGAGAAATGCACTCTACTATCATTACTATGAATACCCATCAGTGCATGATGTTAGACGGCATGAAGGGGTGGTTGATAAACGCTTCAAGTTGATTCGCTTCTATGGTCCGGATGTACCTGATGGCGAAGAGTGGGAGCTTTTTGATCTGGATTTGGACCCCAATGAAATGACTAATATTTACAATGATCCCATACAAAGTCACCGCATAACCCGGATGAAACAGGAGCTCCAGCGGTTAAGAGAGTATTATAATGTCCCTCCTGATTCAATATAAATCAATCAGGTCATGAGGGGAAAAAGCCTCAGCTGTTGGGCCGGTTTAGTTGAAGCTAATACCTGTCTTGCTAAAAGCATCATTCCCGTGCATAATATGAGCAGGAGGATTTATGACCAATAGCATCACTATGCCAGCCTGGGTTTTTATCATACTTCTGCTTTTTGCCGGTGTTATGGTTCTGGATCGCCTGCTCATGCCCAGTTTACGCTGGATGCTTCGGCGACGGGTCAAAAAGGTCATGGATGAAGTCAGCTCACGGCTGCATATAGCCATCAGACCCTTCCAGCTTACCCGTAGACAGGGGCTCATCGATCAACTCGTCTTTGATGATCAAGTCATTGAGGTGGTTAAATCCTACGCCGCTGAAAATGATATGCCCATGACAATTGCTCAGGAAAAAGCCAAGCGTTATGCCAGCGAAATCGTCCCGGCTTTCAATGCCTATATCTATTTCCGTTTTGGCTACTGGTTGGCCAGGAATATCGCTCGACTGATCTATCGTATTCGTGTGGGTTTTTATGATGCGGATGGACTAAAAAATATTCCTGAAGACTCGTCAGTCGTATTTGTGATGAACCACCGCAGCAACATGGACTATGTCCTGGTTTCCTTTCTGGTTGCCGAGAAAACCGCCCTGTCCTATGCTGTGGGAGAATGGGCACGGATCTGGCCCCTGCAAACCCTGCTCAAATCCATGGGTGCCTTTTTTGTGAGAAGAAATTCAGGAAATCCCCTCTATCGAAAAATATTGGAACGTTATGTTCACCTATCTACCCGAGCTGGTGTGTGTCAGGCTGTGTTCCCTGAAGGGGGCTTGACCAAAACAGGAGAACTACTGGAACCGCGCTTGGGTTTTATGGATTACATGCTCAGGGAATACCACCCTGAGTTTGACAAGGATATCGTCTTTGTCCCTGTCGGCATCAATTATGATCGCGTTGTGGAAGATCGTAGCCTTATCAGAAAACTTGATCCTAATGCAACAAAGCGGGACAAGTGGTTTGTTATGAAAACCACCCTGGCCTTTGTCTACAAGATGCTGCTGCTTTCCCGAAAGGTACGTTGGCGCCGCTTTGGTTATGCCAGTGTCAATTTTGGTCGACCCGTTTCAGTTAAACAATACTGTGAAGTCAATCAGGTTAAGTTTGACGAAGGGGATGCAACGCAGCGCTTTGAACAGGTCAAAAAATTGGCCGATACCATCATGCAGCATATTGCCGATGTTATCCCCATCCTACCCATCTCACTGCTCTCGGAAGTTCTGTTGGAAAACAAAAATATCTGGAAAAGTGAGCTGGATATCAAGGCGACTGCCATGCAGAAGATGGAAACCCTTAAAGCCAAGGGTGCGCCCATCGATATATTACCCAGTGCGATAGAGGGCGTTATCACCAATGCTCTCAGTATGCTTAAAGGACGAAAACTGGTCGAAGCCCAGGAAAATCTAATCAGACCCAAGGAAGCATCTTTGGTCCTGTTGGAATACTACGCCAACTCCATCAAGCAATGGCAGTGAGATAAATGTCTTGTCCTTGTTGCTACAAAATTAATTCTTGATATTGGATGCTCATGAGAGACCCTATGTTCATCAGCGCTCTGGACCTTTTCAAGATTGGAATTGGTCCCTCCAGCTCACACACCGTGGGTCCCATGTTGGCTGCCCGAACCTTTTTAGAAAAAATCCCAACAGTAGAAATTCAATCAAATTCGAGGGTCCAGTGCACCCTTAAGGGCTCCCTGGCATATACGGGCAAAGGACATGCTACAGACAGGGCTATCATGTTGGGTCTTAATGACTATTCACCGCGGAATCTTGCTGGTATTGATGTGGATGTTTTAGTGGATGAGCTAAGCTCCAAAACTTATCTCACATCTCAGGAGTCTTGCCGATTTGATCCTGCAATTGACATTATTTTTGATCGCCATGAAACCCTGCCACAACATCCCAATGGGATGATCTTTGAGTTAGTCGGGGATTCGGGTGAGATACTCCTCACTGAAACTTACTTTTCCATCGGTGGTGGTTTTATCAGAGACTTGAACGATATCGACAACCTCGTGGCGCCACTGGAAATGGAGTCCGCCCTAGTCTGTCGCTTTTCTTTCGGATCTGGACATAATTTACTGAAGATGTCTAGAGATAGCGGCAAATCTATAGCTTCAATGAAGCATGTAAATGAATGTGAATATCTCTCAAAAGATGACCTCGAACAGGGGTTGGATGATATTTGGCGAGCTATGCAAACTAGTGTGGAAAATGGTCTCAAAACTGAAGGGAGCCTGCCCGGTAGTCTCAACCTTTCACGCAGAGCCAAAAAACTCCACGATCAACTCCTGGAAAATCCAGAAGACGCCAATGTTACAGATTGGCTATGTGCCTACGCCATGGCTGTCAGTGAGGAAAATGCTGCAGGGCATATGGTGGTGACAGCCCCAACCAATGGGGCGGCAGGTGTAATTCCCGCAATTTTGTATTATCTCGTGGTCCATCAAGGCGGTACTCCGGAGCAGGTCAGAGATTTTTTGCTGGTAGCCAGTGCCATTGGTGGTATCATTAAAATGAGATCCTCTATCTCTGGAGCAGAAGTGGGCTGTCAGGGTGAAGTCGGCTCCGCCTCATCCATGGCGGCTGCCGGGCTCTGTGCTGTTCGCGGTGGCACTACGGAGCAGGTTGAAAATGCCGCTGAAATCGCTCTGGAGCATCACCTGGGCATGACTTGCGACCCTGTCCATGGATTGGTGCAGGTACCCTGTGTAGAGCGCAATGGATTTGGAGCAATTAAGGCGTATACGGCTGCCTCATTGGCCAAACGAGGAACGGGACAACATTATATGTCACTGGATAACTGTCTTGTAGCTATGAAGCAGACCGGTCTGGAGATGTCAGAAAAATTTAAGGAGACCTCTCTGGGAGGCCTGGCTGTAAGCAACACAGAGTGTTAGCTAAATGGATGAGAAGAATGACCATTAAGGTAGAAGTGCTCTTTTCAGAGGGTTGCCTGCGTACGCCACTTACGGTTGAACGGGTTCAGAAGATTTCTCAAAAAATAAAAACACCAATTGATTTGACAATGGTGCAAATTGATACCTATGAAGAAATTCTAGAGTGGAGTTTTATAGGGAGTCCCACAGTCCGGGTCAATGGTTCTGATATAGACCCCTCTGCCAGAGGTGATTCCTTTGGAGGCTTCACCTGAAGAAGCTATGGGGCATCGGGTATGCCATCGGAGCAAATGATTGTAGACGCATTAGAAAGGGCAAGCAAATGATCAAGAGATTAATCATATTCACAATAGTTCTGGCGTCCATTCCGGCAGCAATTGGACAAGTCAAAACGACCATTCCGCTGAATTCACTTGATCAGGTTGAACTGGTAAATGTTGATGCCAGCGTGATGAAACATAAAGGCAAAAGTGGTCTTCAGGTCAAGGCGGCCAAAGGCACTGATGATCTCGAGACTCTGGTCATGATACCAGATGTATTATTCAAAAACGGTGTAATTGAAGTGGAAGTGTCTGGAGAGCCGGCACCTGGTGCAATACCTCAGGCCAGGGGTTTTGTTGGGCTCGCTTTCAGAGTCAGCTCTGGTGAACATTATGAGTATGAGTGCTTTTACCTGCGTCCAACTAATGCCCGTGCTGACAACCAGGTTCAACGCAATCACTCCCTGCAATACATTTCACATCCGGAGTTTCCCTGGTATCGTTTAAGAAAAGAATCGCCTGAGAAATATGAGTCATATGTTGACATGCTGCCAGGTGAATGGACGAAAATCAAAATCGAAGTATCTGGATCCACGGCGAAATTCTATGTGGGTGAGTCCCAACAACCAAACCTCATTGTAAATGACCTGAAAAGAGGTGATTCTGAGGGAGGTATCGCCCTCTGGCTACATTCTTCCACCCTGGCATACTACCGGAATCTGATAGTTAGCCCGGAGTAACCAGGAAGAATAAAACACCATGAAACAAATTGTATCCTTGACAATTATCGTTCTCACCCAGCTGGTCCTGACAGGTCCAGTATCCACCTGTTTTGCCCAGAGCTCCTATAACCCCATGCTGAATGCCCAGGAGCAAGCAAAGCTCGCAGCCGGTGAAATCATCATGCGCGAGATTGAAACAGAACATGACAAGGGACAAGCCATTGAGACCATCGGTCTGATAAAAGCATCAGGAGATACTCTAGTCCACATATTGACGGACTACGAAGCATACCCTCTGTTTATGTCTGCGGTTGATCAGGTTGAGATCGTAGATCAGGCGGGGGATGAGACCACGCTGAATTATATCTTGAGCCCCATGCTGGGTTTGGTTAAAAAATATCGTATCAAAATAGCGCCCACTAAGCTGGACGAACAGGTCTGGAAAATTGAATGGTATCTGGTTGAATGGCCTGGCTTGACCCGCCTGGAAACCATTGGGGATACCCAGGGCTACTGGCTCATTATTGAGCAAAGCCAGTACAGCTGTCTCGTTCAGTATTATGTCTATTCTGATCCAAGTCCGGTACCTTTTGGTCTCGGGGGTCTAGTAGATGCTCTGGGTCGGGACAGCATCGAAGATGTCTTTAACGAAACCAGAGAACGGGCCGAAACAATGATGGACAACCACTAACACCCGACTTAAGTCGGGTGTTAGCATAAACCCTACAGGGAGGAACACACATGGACTCACCCCTCTCAATCGCTTTGATGGTAGCCGGCGGTATCGTTGTGATCGCGGCTATTGTGATGATTGTCCGCTACTATGATAAAAAGAGAACTGAAGCCCTCCAGGCAGCCGCCCAGGCCATGACTCTGGATTTCTCAAAACTCCCTGACAGCCAGCTTTTGCCCTCTCTTAAAGCATTCCCATTGTTTTCTCATGGTCACTCAAAAAAGGCTTTCAATGTTCTGAGTGGTGTGGCGGATGAGATCGAGATCACCATGTTTGATTATCGTTATACTACAGGCGGTGGTAAAAATCAACATACCCACAATCAAACCGTGGTGTTGCTCAAGTCTGCAGTGTTGGATGTGCCACCCTTTAGCCTGAAACCCCAGAATGTATTTCACAGTATAGGAAAGGCTTTTGGGTATCAGGATATTGATTTTGACAGCCATCCCGTCTTCTCTGAAAAGTATCTCTTGCGTTCAAGCGATGAGCTGGGCATTCGCGAAGTTTTTATACCGGATATTCTGGAATATTATGAGGCGCGACCTGGTCTGAGTACAGAAGCCGGGGGAGACAGACTGCTCTTCTTTCGAGCTTCTAAAAAGGTCAAACCAGAGAATCTGCCAGCCTTCCTCAAAGATGGCTTCCATGTCTACACCCTTTTTAAAAGAGGTTCCTAGCACCTGATTTACACCAGCACCCAAACCTTCAACCCCCTTTGCGCCCTCTGCGGTTATCGCTTTTTCTATCTCAGCCCATATTTCCCCAAATACCTTCAACCCCTAACAACTAACGCCTAACTCCCAACAAAATCCTTCTTTTAAAACAGGTTGCTTGGTATACATTTACCCGAATGTATACCAATTATTGGGGTATTACTGTGGCAAAAGTGACATAATTGCACAAGTGGATAGCCACTCAATCAGGCAAATTACATTATATGACACACAAACTTACCAGCCATGACAAGGACTAACATGAAACATTTTTCGCTCATCTTTCTCGCATTTTTAATGATATCCTGCAGCTCTTCTTCCCACCTGGAGGGTGAGGCCACTGACGGTTCCTATTCAGATCACTATGAGAATGGTACCCTCAAGGAAACCGGAACAATCAAACAGGGGGGCATGCAAGGCAATTGGAAATTCTATGATCCCGAGGGGAATATTTTAGTAGACGGCTTCTACAGAGATGGAGAAATGGCTAGCAGAGATACTCTGCAACCACCCGTCACTGGTCGTGTCGGGAAATGGACATTTTATTATACCAATGGGAATGTAATGAGAGTGGGCTCATTTAAAGATGATCTCATGACTGGTTTATGGCAATTTTATAATGAGGATGGTAGTCTGGAAGGCAAGGGGCTTTATGCTGCTGGTGATGGTACGAATATGGGTAGTTCTGGAGTTCCCAGACATGGCAGGCATGGTACCTGGGAGTTTTTCTATGGAAGCGGCAAGGTTCGCTCCCATTATGAGTATGTAAACGGAACAATGCATGGAAAATCATTATCCTATTATGAAAGCGGAAACATCAGGGGTGAGTCTTTTTACAGGGATGGTAAAAAAGATAGTCTCGAATTTGGTTTGTATGATTCAGGGGAGAAGTGGTATCGCTTAAATTATGAAAACGGAGAACGCGTAGGAACTCAGAATGAGTGGCATGAAAATGGACAGGCAATGAGTACCTGGACATTTTCAGAAGGCCAGCCACACGGTAAACAAGCTGGCTGGTTTGATAATGGCGAAAAAAAGTATGAGCGGACCTTTGATCAGGGTAAAGAAACCGGGGTTTCTCAAGCATGGTTCGAAGACGGAAAGCTGCAGTACTCGGATAGCTTTATTGAAGGTGTAAAAAATGGAACGGCCAAAGCGTGGTACAAAAATGGACAGTTAAAATACACCGTTGATTACAGCGACGGTAATATTAAAAACAACATCACAATTTGGGCTGAAGATGGAAAATTATCTACTGACAGTTTTGTAAAAATTGAAACAACCCTGGGGACATTTGTGGTTGATTTATTTGAAGCTGAAGCACCCCTGCATGCTGAAAACTTTAAAAAGCTGGCCAGGAGTAATTCATTCGATGGTATCTATTTTCATCGTATAATTCCAGAATTTGTGGCCCAGGGTGGTGACCCCTTAACTCGCGATAACGAAGATCGTGAGGATGATGGAACCGGGGGTATTGGTGAAAATGTTAAAGCTGAGATTGGACTTCCACATCTGAGAGGCTCAATTGGGGCAGCTCGTGATCAAAATCCGGAAAAATCGTCAAGCGGCAGTCAATTTTATATTTGCCTGAAGGAACTACCACGACTTGATAGTGGCTACACAGTCTTTGGAACCGTATTGCTGGGTATGGAGGTTGTTGACAAAATGGCCACCTTCGAAACAGATGAAAGAGACAATCCGCTAGAGCCTATTGTGATCACCCATACTGAAGTTGCCAGCTCGTTTTAAGCAGAATTTGCAGTTGACCCACTTAAGGAGAATTTGACATATGATGGAATCAAATGTATTCCAGAGAACCACCACGACAGATGCAATTATATCAGATGCTAAATACAACCTGACCATCGGAGCCGTGCTGCTGTGGGGATTTCTCGTCAACTGGATTTTAGTTGAGACGGTTGACCCAGAATTTCTCAGGAGCATCAACATCTGGCTGTTTCTAGGCTTGTACTTTGGCTCCGTCTTTTACGGCGTTAATCTCTTCAGTAAATCCGATGACCCGGTCAAAAGTTTTATTGGATACAATTTTGTGGTCGTCCCCTTTGGTCTGGTGGTGAATCTGGTTGTCTCACAGTACAGCACCGAAATCGTAATCGAAGCGATCCAGATTACTGGCGGGGTCACTCTGATTATGATGATTCTGGGATCGGCTTACCCAGCTTTCTTCAAGAAAATCAGCGGTGCACTTGCTATGGCGCTCTTGGCAGTGATTATCGTAGAAATGTTTCAGATATTCATTCTGGGTATGCATTCGAATTGGATTGATTGGGCTGTCGCAGCCATTTTTTGCGGATACATCGGCTATGATTGGGGTCGGGCCAATCAAATCCCCAAAACCCTAGACAATGCGGTTGACAGCGCAGCAGCCCTCTATATGGACATTATCAATCTGTTCTTGAGAGTATTGAGAATTTTAGGGCGGCGCAGATAGATCTGTCGTGAGTCAAATCAACTTCGTGAGCGGGGATTAACACATGCTTCGAAAATTCATCTTGGTGTTGATATTCTTATCATCTGTCTCAAGTGAAGATATTGGGTCGTTATTTCTCGGGACCTCCTCTGTTGGTGGTGAAAACGAGTTCTATCCCAGGTCTTATGATGTTAAATATGGAACATCTGCAGGCTTTTTGATCCCAATTAGATTCCCCTATATTGAGACACATTACAAAGTAAGAGCCTCCTATCATCCTGTCCTGTCGAATCGGGTCTATGATGATATTGAATATGAATACATCTCTGCATCCAATGTTTTGCTGGTCGGTAAAAGTTTCAATGTAAAGTCAGTTTCACTCTTACCCCAGGTCGGCCTGGGTTTACTCTATGAAGTTATCCATCATGAGTGGGAATATGGGCATATGTACAATTTACTTTTTGTAGATTACTCATTAAAACTCAACCTGCCCTCGATTCAAGAACGCTGGGGACTGCTTTTTAATCTGGAGCATGGGATTGATTCCTCAAATCCAGGCTATAGTCCGGAGATTAGATTTCACGTGTCATTGGTGTTTACTTACTGAAAAATTACAGGGTTACAATCAAAGGGGGTTTAAAGATGTATAGAACCACCGGACTTTTACTCACATTTCTACTGATTGGATGTTCTGATCCTGACACCAAGACCCACGACCTCGCTCTTGGTGAGGCTGTTCTGACGATAAATAACATTGAATATCTCGCAGAAGCCAGTCTTGGAACAAGACTTCTTGGAGAGACAGAATACGAGCAAATATCACTGTTTGTTTCGGACTCGTTGTCTATTGACATCCTAAACCAGGAATTTAAGGAGGGCTTTGTCAGTTGGTCGGGCGAGGCCTTCACCTCGGAGGGCACCATGCTTTTTATGAGGCACCATGCCATGGCCGGGTATGGTCCAACCCAGGGCTTCCTGATAATAGGTGATATTTCGGACTTGACTATCTCGGGGAGGTTCGATATGGAGTTATACAATTTTGCCTCCAGTTGCTACCAATGCCCCCAGGATGAAGTAAGTGTTGAAGGTCAATTTTTAGCGGTGATGCAGTAATCAGCACCAATCATTCGATTCAGATTAAAAGAGGATATCCGTCAAGTGGTTTTGCGACGGGGCAGGATAAACTGATAAAGTTGTGCTGTAAAATAGATAATGACCCCCAAACCAAGCATGTTGATATCCAACCAGGGATAGTATGAAAGTAGCCAGGGAAAAAGCTTCAGGAGCAAATTGAACATTAATGAAGCGGTCACGGCAAGAATCAAAGCTTTGCGCTGGACCTCCAGAGCAAAGGCGTCTCTTGTCAGGGGAAAGAAAGGTTTTGATGGATCTGCTGGAAACCAACCGGAGTGAAGATAGAAAACAAAAAGACCAAATATTGCCAGAAACCAGAGGGCTGCCTGTAAAGTGAAACCCATATTCCCAAAGCAAAAAAGACCAGTAATTGCTGCGCGAGATATATAGTAAGGGATGTAATTGATACTCATTTCTTTGCTCCTCTTAATCGGAATAGGGCATGCAGGTCAGCATCCAAAGCCTGGCTTATACGCAGAGCTGTCTCAATGGTGGGAAGAAATCGTCCACCTTCAATGGCCACAATGGATACCCGAGAAACACCCACAAGCGTGGCGAGTTGATCCTGGGTTAAACCTTGATTCTTTCTTTTTTCGCGGACGCTATTTGAGACTTGATCATGTGGCATGTGTTAAGTATACTTAACAAAATGAAAATGTCAAGTATAATTATCATTTTAGGATGATCTGGCTATGAAAAATATTTCAGTCCTCTTGTTGTTGGCCGCTCTACTCGTCTCCTGTGAATGTCTCGACTGTAAACCCTTGCTGATAGATTTCCATTACATCAACCACACCGATACGGTAGTCGAGATAAGTATCGACTACGGAAGTATACCCATAAATCCAGTTGATGAACGCGTTGAGCCCGCAGACACCCTGAAGCTTGAATATGCCGAAGCTGAACTGGAAGAGGGCATCTTTGGTGAGCATGTTTCTACCAGATTCAAGTTCATGTCAACAACTGCCACATGCCTCACTTACTCGGGCGCAACAAATGATTCACTGCCAGATCCCCGCGCTGAAGATGATTGGACGCAGAACCAAACGGCCCGGGAGTTTGTGATTGATTTCTCTCTTTATAGCTATGTGGATTATTGCGAAAGGTAAAAATAAATGCGAATAAATTGATGTTTGGTACACATCAGATAACGAAAATTTCTGGTGTATATTACCAGGCCAGAACAGACGACTAATTTTTTAGCATAAATAAGACAGGGAAAAGGAGGGCAGGAGTGAGTAAAGCAAAACTGGTTGCGATTCTTCTATATTCGATAGTAGTGCTTATCACAGCTGGGGCAGGACTACAATTCATGACGGCCACACAGTATTTTGACTATCACGCCCAGGCCAGCGGGCTTGATTGGTACAGCCTGAATCCCGACCTGCAAATGCTGATTCTGGCGGGCTTCAAGGTAACTGGATCTGGCTTTTTAACGGTGGCCTTAAGCTTATCCCTGATAATCATTTTTTCATTTACAAAACATGCTGAGAGTTGGTCGGATGTAGCCATTCCCCTAGTCGGACTTGTCTTCTGGTCGGTTGTATTATCCACAACCCTCATGGTCTTTTCTGCAACTGGGGCTGCAGCGCCCTGGGGTACCAGTTTGTTTTGTGTAATAGCCCTGTTGGTAGGTTTGTTTATTTCACAACGTGAGTTAAAACAGACAGAAACATCCAATTGAGTAAAAATATATCCAGGCGAAACGGGGATAGTATCTAACAATTATTTGGGAGGGGATTCATGAATTCAGGCAAAACAGGAGCGAGTAGGTGGCTTCGGCTTGCTTTGTTTGTGTTCCTTTTTTGCTGCTTCAGTGCGGAAAAGCTCCAGTCTCAGACCCCACTATTTTTAGGTGAAGACCTGGTCTTTTATGTGAGTGATTCACTATGTGTTCTGCGAGGGGAATATCATTTTCTCAACCCCGGAATGACCCCCCTCAAAACCCGACTATTTTATCCCTTCCCCATAAGTGAGGATTTACCCTTTCCCGATAAAGTCGAAGTTCGTTCCATGGAATCAGGAGTCCACCTGCCTCTGCTGGGAGGTGACGGAGGAGTGTCTTTTGTGTTGGAAATGGATTCCCTCGCACAATCCAGCATTCATGTGGAATACTGGCAGACAGCAGAAAGCCACATCTTTGAATATATTTTGACCACGACACAAGCATGGAGTCGTGCGCTGGAATGGGCAAACTATGAGATCCATGTTCCAGAACATCTCGAACTAGAATATTGTTCTCTGGATTTGGATACCAGTTGGGTGGAAATCGAGAAAAGGGTATACTCAATATACAGAGAGAACTATCTTCCAGTTAAAAATTTTGAGATTAGATGGGGGAACAAAGAATGAAACAATTATCTAGGTATCTGCTGGTGGGCCTGTGTGTCTTGATTCCATGGCAGTTAGTACAAACCAATCCCATAGCATTAAAGTTTATGTCTGAGCTACAGCTTGATGCTCAAAATCCAGCGGAATGGACAATTGAAATAAATGTGGTATGGTCACCGGCAAATAATATGGATGGTTGGTTTATCACAACAGCCAGTGATACTGCACTTCTTGATTCAGGGATTCTGTTAAGCGAAGGTGCCTATATTGTTATCCGGCGTGACAGCTTGGAATCTCCCTTGTATCTGCGAACATCCGGGGAAATAATAACCCTCTATGATAATTCAGGTCAGTGGATGGATGAATTGCGTTATGGCAATGTTGAGTATGCCGAAGCACCCAGCCCGCGCCAGGGACAAAGCATATGTCTGGACTACGACTGGTACCACTATTGGTATGTTGATAGCTCTCCCACGTTTGGATATGAAAATGATACAGAGGGTGCCATGAGTACCATAGAGGGGCACGTGTATAATGCCGGAGGGTTTCCACTGTCTGGAGTCACAGTGAGACATGACTATACGAGCTATCAGCAAGACTCCATCTATGTTTTGACTGATATAGCTGGCTATTATTCAATTGATAAAAGAGCAAGGTCTCATCATTTTGACGCTCATCTAGTAGGTTATGCTTCAGTCGACACCACTTTTCAAGCCTGGCCAGATACCACACATCAGGTTGACTTTTATTTGAGCCCTGAAATGAGCATCGATGAAGAAGAATTGCAAATTCCAGAACAGCTGGAACTTAAGCAAAACTATCCCAATCCTTTTAATGCCTCCACTTCAATTCAGTTTGGATTACCCTCAGACGGTCAGGTCAGTATTCATGTTTTGAAACTGGATGGAAGTCATGTGGCCAACGTGATGAGTGAATATATGTCGGCGGGTAGACATACAGTTAGCTGGGATTCCTCAAATATCCCAAGTGGAATATATTTCTATAAACTGCAGCTTGGAGAAATATTCATCTCGAGGAAAATGATCCTGCTGAAATAGCCCTCACAATATGTTTTATAGGCTCAACATGTATTTACTTGAGTGTGTAGCGATGTGATACAGTTTGTGTTTGAGTTTAATGTTTGTTCACATAAAACAATGGAGCTTTAGCTTAAAACTCTAGTCGCTGAATGCAAGCTCAGCTTTTCCTTTGAGATGACGAGGATTGACAGTGCAAGAAAAACTATCAAATCTTAAAGCGGAGAAAAAATGAAGAATTTGAAAATCACTCTGCTTCTCGTCGGTCTATTTCTGTTTCCCATAATTGGTTTAGCAAACGATGTGATTAAAGACGACCCCGAGCAAAACATCTCAGAGACAGAGTTTCAAACACGAAGGCTGGAGATGGTTGAAAAGCAGATCAGGAAACGAGGGATAAGAGATCGAGTTATTCTGGATTCTTTCCGCAAGGTTCCACGCCACCGGTTTGTGCCTGAGGATCTTAAGTATCTGGCCTATAATGATCACCCCCTTCCCATTGGTGAAGCGCAAACCATCTCTCAGCCATATATCGTAGCTTTTATGACAGAAGCTCTAAATTTGTCACGCAGCGATAAAATTTTGGAGATTGGGACAGGTTCTGGTTATCAAGCGGCCATCCTGGGCGAGCTATGCGATAGTGTATTTACAATTGAAATAATTGCCTCACTGGGGAATCGGGCAAAACTGCTGCTGGAAGAATTAGATTATCAAAATATAAAAGTAAAAGTTGGTGATGGCTACCTGGGGTGGGAAGCATACGCACCTTTTGATGCGATCATAGTAACCTGCGCACCAACACGGGTACCATCAAACCTGAAAAACCAACTAAAGGAGGGTGGTCGCATGATCATCCCAGTGGGTTCTTCTTACAGTCAAAATTTGGTATTATTGCGGAAGGCTAACAATCAATTGCTTGAAGAAAAAATATTACCAGTGCTCTTTGTTCCCATGGTGGACCCGTCCGGAAAAAAATATTGAGGTTTTTCATGGGTGTCCTTGGAGGGTGAGGACCGGCAGAGCATCTAGCTTTCCCCTTGACAACCCAGACCCCAAAAAGCATTTTAGCAAATATTTCAACAGCATGAACAAATAGAACAGCAGTATTTAGACTAAAATAATGATATTTTCAGAAAGAAGGGTTATTGTGAAAAACGTGTTTTTTAAGGTAACAATATTGCTGCTGGTGTTCTCGCATCAACCAGCTCTGGCACAGTTTTCAAAATTGAAGCTGAAGGCTCCTAAGAAGCCAACCGTAGTCTACGATCGCATGGATGTTAAATCTATCAACATGAAGAAGGCCAGGGTTGAATTTGTGTATATCGTCACCAATCCAAATTCTTTTGGGGTTGACCATATCCTGGCGGACTACGAGTTCTTCTTGAAAGGCAAGCCTACTGCAAAAGGCAAAGATGTAAAATTCACTATCCCCGCTAAGAGTAAGCAGGAATTCAAATTACCCCTTGAGATAAATTATTTAGATGCCTTCAAGTCAGCCGGGGCACTAACAAAAGCCATCGCGGGAGGGAAAAAGAGCATTCCCTTCCAGATGGATATCACCTTCAAAATAGAGCTAAAGGTGCTTAAGTTCGATATTCCTATTACGACTAAAGGCGATCTTCCCTTGCCCAAGCCCAAGTCTGTCAAAAAAATGAAACTCAAGAAAAAGAAGCTGAAATTTTAGGCCGACCCAAAATACAAGAGAGTATTACTTCTTGACAATCCAGCCGCACGGCCCTAGTTTGAACACATGTCAGTTAAAGATGAACATATGTTCAGGACTTTATGGGCCAGCTAGTTATAGATAGAAACCTGCTTTTGTTGGAGGCCGCCCGTCTCTACTATGAGCACAATCTCAACCAGGCCCAGATCGCCACGAAGCTGGATGTCTCTCGTCCAGGTGTTTCCCGCTTACTGCAGGAAGCCCGGGATGCCGGTATTGTCAAAATTCAAATTGTAGATCCAGGTGCCAATGGTACGCGACTGGAAGTCGCCCTCCGCGAGAAATACTCACTCCGGCATGTCGTGGTAGTACCCTCAGGTCCCAGTGATGCAGTCCTTAAGTCCAGACTTGGCTCAGCCCTGATTAACCTTTTAGACAACTTCCTGGCTGAAAATACTACGCTGGGTGTATCCTGGGGCTCAACCCTTCAGGCAGCTACTGAACACCTCAAGCCTCGTTCCGTGGACAACATGACTGTTGTTCAGCTTAATGGAGGCGTTTCCAAGGCAGAGCTAGACACCCACGCCAGCGAGATTGCCAGACGTATAGGCGATAACTATCATGCCATCCCATATTTACTACCCCTACCAGCTATTGTAGACACGCCTGAACTCAAGCAGGCCATAATTTCTGATCGTCACATCGCCAAAACATTGAAACTGGCCCGGGAAGCTGACATAGCTGCTTTTACTATCGGAGCCTTTGGCTCCAAATCCGTATTGGTTCAGGCCGATTATTTTGAAGAAACTGAGGTCCAGGCCCTGATTGAACAGGGAGCCGTAGCTGATATCTGTTCACGTCTCATCAAAGCTGATGGCAGTATTTGTTCACCTGAACTGGATGATCGTACCATTGGCATCGAGCTGGAAGAGCTCAAGGCCAAGCCCTATTCAATCGCAGTTGCCGGGGGTGCCGAAAAAGCGCAGGCTATCAAGGCAGGATTGGCCGGGGGCTATTTTTTTAGTCTGATTACAGACGAAGATGTTGCAGCAATACTATTAGGCGAGGATTAACATGAGTATTTCTATTGCTTTAGGAGCTGATCACGGTGGTTTCCCCCTCAAAGAGGCCATCAAGAAATTCCTGGAAAAGGAAGGCTATCAGACCATTGATTGTGGGACTGATTCCACAGAAGCTGTGGATTATCCGGTTTTTGCAGCCAAAGTTGCTCGCAAAGTGGCTTCTGGAGAAGCCCGCTTTGGTGTTATCGTCGATGGAGCCGGGATCGGATCTTCAATGGCGGCCAATAAAATTGCTGGGGTCAGGGCTGCGCTGTGTTATGACCTCTCCAGCGCTAATAATGCCCGGGAACACAATGATGCTAACGTTCTGACCCTGGGGTCAGGCTTAATTGGCTCATCGTTAGCCCAACAAATCGTCAAAAAATTTATTACCACGGAATGTACCGAGGATCGTCATTTAAAACGCGTAGGCATGATCGATGATCTGCAAACGCCAAAGGAAAAATCAGAAGCTATGGAAACAAATTCAAAGGATCAGAGCCTGGAATCACTCAGTGATGCAGATATTCTGAAAATTGCCGAGCGGGTAGGTCAGATAGTTCAATCCAGCGCCGGCAATGTGACCCCCAATCAACAGCCTGCCAGCAGTCACGACCACCAGGATACGGACATGGTTTGCCATTGTGGTGTGTGTGCCGAAAAGCAGCCCGACACCTATCGCAAGTTTATGGACTTCGGTGTTGAGCGTCTGGGCATCCATGATGCCACAGGTGCAGAATCAGTACCAGAAGATGTAGCCAAATGTATTGATCATACCATCCTCAAGCCTGACGCCACAGAAGATGATATTAAAACCCTGTGTGCCGAAGCTGATGAATTTCAGTTTGCTACTGTGTGTATCAGTCCCAGTTATGTACCCCTGGCTGCCAAAGAATTAGAGAACTCTAGCGTCAAGGTTTGTACAGTAGTTGGATTTCCATCAGGAGCTCATCATCCCACCATTAAAGCCATGGAAACCCGTCGGGCTATCCGGGATGGTGCCGAAGAAATCGATATGGTTATCAATGTGGGAGCCCTGAAGAGTGGCAATGATGAGCTGGTCTATCGTGATATCCGCATGGTCTGTGAAGCCTGTGAGGATGGTGGGGCCATTTCAAAAGTAATCATTGAAGCAGCGCTACTTAACGATGATGAGAAAGTTCGCGCCTGTACCCTGGCCAAAAAAGCCCGGGCGGACTTTGTTAAGACCTCAACCGGTTTTGGACCCCATGGTGCCACGGCAGCAGATGTTGAATTGATGGCTCGTACGGTTGCTCATACAGGAATCGGAGTCAAAGCCGCCGGTGGAATCAGATCTTTTGAAGATGCCCAGGATATGATCAAAGCCGGGGCCACAAGAATTGGTGCCAGTGCCGGTATCGCTATTGTGAAAAAAGCCCGAACTATAACCATGTCGAGCTAATTGAGTTCTAGCCACAGATTGACACTGATTAACACAGATTTGAAAAGCGTAAATTGGTAAAAGCTAAAGTGAGGGAATTATAAATGAGTGTAGACCTAAGATCATATGTCTTTCTAGATAACTTACAACCCCAGCATGCTGCTTTCTTTTGTACCATAGCCAGGGGCTTTCTGCCCTTAACCGGCATGGCATCGCTGTATGTTGAAATTTCACCAGGAATCGAAATTAACCGTATAACTGACATCGCCTTAAAGTCCACTAACGTGACACCAGGACTCCAGATTGTGGAGCGTCTTTATGGTTTGCTTGAAATCCATTCATTTTCACAGGCTGATGTCCGACAGGCTGGAACAGCAATTCTTGATGCCCTTGAGTTAAAGGAAGCTGACCGTTGGAAACCTAGGGTTGTCTCGAGTCAAATTATACGCAATATCGATGATCATCAGACCCAGCTGATCAACCGTATGCGTCATGGCAACATGATCATACCAGGTGAATCCATGTACGTCATGGAATGTGTGCCGGCAGCTTATGCCGCTCTGGCAGCCAATGAAGCAGAAAAAGCCGCTGACATCAATATTCTCGAAGTGCGTGCGACTGGCAGCTTTGGTCGTGTGTATCTAGGTGGAGATGAGAAAGATATCGATGTGGCCTGGCGGGCAGCTGAATCTGCCTTAGAAAATGTGGATGGTCGGATCCAACCGGAGAAGAAATAAAAATTTGAATAAAATAACGCAAAGAAATAACAAACAGGAGGCAATAAAATGTCTGAAGCTCTAGGAATGTTAGAAACCAGAGGATATCCCGCAGCAGTTGAAGCGGCAGATGCCATGGTAAAGGCTGCCAAAGTTGAATTGGTAGAATATGAAAAAACGGGTGGCGGTTATGTAACCGTTGTGATCCGAGGTGATGTTGCTGCCGTAAAAGCAGCTTGTGATGCTGGCCGTGCCGGTGCAGCCCGTGTTGGTGAGATTGTTGCCGTTCATATCATTGCTCGTCCTCATCCAAATGTGGACTCAGTTTTACCTCTCGGTCGCAACAAAGAAGGTAAGGCCGAACTGGCCAAAAGATCCTAACCCAGAGGTGACCCTATGATCCTGGCAAAAGTTGTTGGGACTGTTGTGGCCAGTCAGAAAGAGCCCAGTATGGACGGACTCAAGTTTCTGACCCTGCAACAGGTCGACATAAATGGTAAGGCCAAGGGCGGATTTGTCATTGCGGCAGATGCCATGGGCGCTGGAGCCGGCGAAATGGTTCTGTATGCCAGTGGTAGCTCTGCCCGCCAGACCAAAGTCACCGAGAACCGTCCCTGCGATGCTGTGGTGATGGCCATTGTTGATAATTGGGAGATTGACGGAAAGCTCAAGTACAAAAAAGGGCGGGATGATTAACACCCCGTTTATGGCTTGTCCTGTAACCCTTCGAGTACCTCAGGGAGACAAGCCAATCAAGTTTCGTCATGCTGAGGCTCTCGAAGCACGACGAAAATGTAGGTATCGGAGGTAGGACATGTCAAAGTTGACAGACAGTCAAGTTGACCTCATAGCAACCAGAGTAGCCTCGCTACTGAACCCGGGGCAAAACCCGGAACCCATTGATGCGCCTGTGGTTCCAGATCTAGGTCAAGCGGGTCAGGCCCATTATGGCGTCTTTGCCACAGTGGATGGGGCCGTAAAGGCCACTCGCGTAGCCTATGAAGCCCTGAACAAGCTAACTTTGGAGCAAAGAGTCACCATAATTGACAGCATTCGCGCTAAAATGCGAATCCATGGTGAAGATCTGGCCCGACAGGCACATACTGAGACGGGCATGGGTCGTTATGAAGATAAAGTTCTCAAGAACCAGCTGGTCACTGAAAAAACTGAGGGCCCAGAAGCCTTGATACCAAAGGCTTTGTCTGGTGACAGTGGTCTGACTTTAACAGAGTGGGCACCTTATGGAGTCATCGGCTCAATTACACCCAGCACCAACCCTACTTCTACAATTATCTGTAATACTATTGGAATGTTGGCCGCCGGAAATGGCGTGGTTTTCAATGTCCACCCCATGGCCAAGGAAACCAGCATTCTCAACGTAGAACTCATCAATGAAGCCATTATTGAAGCAGGTGGACCTCCCAACCTGGTGACCACTTTGGCGTCCCCCACGATTCAGAGTGCCAACGAGCTCATGCACCACAAGGGTGTGGATTTGTTGGTGGTTACTGGTGGTGAAGCGGTGGTTAAGGCTGCCATGTCCAGCGGTAAACGGGCACTTTGCGCGGGGCCAGGTAATCCTCCCGTGGTTGTGGATGAAACTGCAAATATTGAACAGGCCGCAGCTGACATTATCAGGGGCGCCGGTATGGACAATGGTATTATCTGTGTCCTTGAAAAAGAGGTTTTTGTGGTTGAATCCGTAGCGGATCAACTACTGGCCGCCTTTCCACGGCATGGAGCCGTCGTATTGAAGTCCCATGAAGTCAATCAGCTGGAAAAAGTGATTTTCGAGAAGACCAATGGCATGCGTAAACCTGGTGTCATGAACAAAGAGATGATTGGTAAAGATATTCAATACATCCTTTCCAAGATCGGGATGCAAGTGGCGGATGATGTGCGTATTGCTATCATGCCTGTTTCTGTGGGCCATCCTTTGATTTGGACTGAACAGCTTATGCCCGTGCTACCATTGGCGAGAGTCCCCAATGTGGATCAAGCCATAGACCTGGCTAAAGCGGCTGAACACAATTTTCGTCACACCGCTGTCATTCATTCTACAAACATCAATAATATGAGTCATATGGCTCGGATGATGGGTTGCAGTATATTTGTTAAAAACGGTCCCACCCTGGCTGGTTTAGGCTATGGCGGTGAGGGCTATACTTCCTTTTCAATTGCCAGCCCCACCGGTGATGGACTCACAGGACCTCCTTCCTTTGTCCGTCCCATCCGTTGCGTTCTGGTTGATAACTTCAGGATCGTCTAATGAAACCACAAGACGCACTGGCTCTCATCGAGCTCGACAGTATTCCAGCTGGTATTCTCACTGCAGATGCCATGCTCAAAGAAGCACCCATCGCCGTTCTGAAATCCGGAACCGTTCATAACGGTAAATATCTGATTCTTGTTGGTGGCAGTGTTGCCTCCGTGGGAATGGCTTTTGCCAAAGGTATGAGCAGGGGCCAGGATCATCTTCTAGATGCAGTATTTCTGCCAGATATTCATGAAAGCGTGTACCAGGCCTGTTTAGGCAAGAGAATGACCTGCGGGTCGGAAGCATTGTCCATCATGGAAGTGTCCACGGTGGCTGCCATTCTCCAGAGTTCTGATGCAGCCATGAAGGGTGCTGAAGTCAAATTGGTTGAATTGCGCCTGGCTGACGATCTCGGTGGCAAGTCCATTGCCATTTATGCTGGGAAGGTGGAAGATGTGGAAATGGCCATCAACATCTCTGAAAAAACGGTGGAGAAGCCAGAGAATATTCTGTCACAGAGTATTATTCCTCATATTGATCCCGAATTAGCCAAGCAAATCAACGCCTCCACCTATTTTTCAAAATCAGATTTGTCAAAACTTGATGGTGCTGAGTAATGCTCCTGGGTAAAGTTATCGGAACGCTGACACCAGCAACTATCTATGATGGTCTGGAGGGGGTACCCATGCTTATGGTGCAACCCCTGGACAAGCATCAGATACCAGAAGACGAACCCATGGTAGCAGCTGATCCTACCAGAATGTGCGGTCCTGGTGAGCTAATCTATTATGAAAGCTCCCGTGAAGCCGCCCTCCTGTGTGATCCCTGGTTTGTGCCTGTTGATCATGCTATAGTGGGCATTGTCGATGACATCCAGATCGTGAGGGAGCCATGATCCTCGGTAAGGTCTGTGGAACCATACATTCCACCATCAATCACCAATTTTATGACAGCAAACGCCTGCTAGTTGTTGATAAACTGGATGCATATCTTAAACCTACTGGTAAATACCTCATCTGTATTGACCAGGTTGACTCAGGTGTGGGTGAGACTGTTCTGATGCTGGATGAAGGCAATGGTGCCCGACAGATTGTCGCTGATGACAATGCACCCCTCCGCTCGGTTATTGTAGGTATTGTCGACGACGTACATCTCTCCTAAACCGTCATGCTGAGCACCGTCGAAGTATGACAGATCCTCAAAATCATTTCCTTTTACAGTAAGCTGTTGATAGTTCTGGCAACTGATCAAACTTTTCATTTATCAGTGCAATCTTTTTTGCCCTTCGCCAGCCTTTAATCTGTTTTTCAAGCAATATAGCATCTTGAATATCTAGTTCATCAGATACCCACACCAACTGGAACGGTCTTCTCTTCGAAACGTATGTAGTAGTCATGCCTTCATGGTGTTCTGCGAGACGCCGCTCAATATCATTCGTGATGCCTGTGTAAAATGAGTGATCAGAACATTCAAGAATATATACATATCCTGTTTTCATAATAAATCCTTAGCTGTGGTTTGATTTCTTAAACATACTCTTGACAGATTATGAGTTCAATAGTGAAAAGCCACCCTTCGACGGGCTCAGGGTGACGAGCAGTGTTTACGCAGGAGAGAATATCTGCTTAAACCCATAAATCACCTTGGTGAACCACCTCTCGCAGTCTATCCTGCGACGACTATAACTATGGGACAGACGAAATGAATGATGCAGACCAGAGAGTTGTAAAAAAGGGTGACAGTATTGAACTGGAAATCGAAAGCTTGGCTTTTGGAGGCAAGGGTGTTGCCAAAGTAGACGGACTCGCCATCTTTGTCGAGCGAACGATTCCCGGTCAAAAAGTCCTAGCCCGTATTGTTAAAAAGAAGAAGAGTTTCGCTGAAGCTTATCCTCTCGAAATTTTAAAAAAAGCCCCTAACGAGATTGAAGCGAAGTGTCCTGCGTTTGGTATCTGTGGCGGTTGTCGTCTTCAGAACCTGGAATACGATGATCAGCTCCTAGAAAAGACCCGTCAGGTTCGTGATCTGGTACAGCGTGTTGGTGGTTTTACAGATTTTGAAGTACCCACGGCATTGCCATCACCGACAGCTTTCCACTATCGCAACAAAATGGAATTCACATTCACACCAAGTCCCTGGCGTAATCATCCCGATGATGAGGACGAACCCATCGGTCTGGGTCAACACATCCCCGGTCGTTTTGACAAGATTGTTCATATCGAAACCTGCTATCTCCAGAAACCCATCATGAATGATATCATGAATTTTGTATTCGCTTTTGCACAGGAGCATGGCTGGGAAGCTTATAATAATAGAACCCATGTAGGCTGGGCGCGGAACCTGGTCCTACGCTACGGCGAGCATACCGATGACATCATGGTCAACCTGGTTACCAAGACCTATGAAAAAGAACATATGCAGGTTTTTAAACAAGCCATTATGTCTGCTTTTCCCCAGATTAGCACTCTGATTAACAGTATTACCGCTAGATTATCTGATGTTGCCATTGGTGAAACTGAGGTTTTCCTTCATGGACCAGGCAGCATCAAAGATCGTCTCGGCGAATCTGAATTTGAAATTTCCGCCTCTTCCTTTTTCCAGACCAATACCCGCCAGGCTGAAGTGCTCTATGCCGAGGCATTAAAGGGTACCGACCTCAAAGGTGGGGAAGTGGTCTATGATCTCTATTGTGGCACGGGTACTATCGCATTGTTCCTGGCCAAGCAGGCTAAAAAGGTGTATGGCTTTGAGTTGATTGCCAGCTCAGTCAAGAATGCCCGTAGAAATGCCAAAGCTCAGGGTTTTGAAAATGTTGAATTCATTCTGGGAGATCTCAAAGATGTCCTTTCACAGAATGTTGACCGCATTGAACCAGCTGATGTGATTGTGGTAGATCCTCCACGCGCAGGCTTGCACCAGAATGTGGTGGATGATATTCTCAAAGTCGGACCCAAGAAGCTGGTCTATGTCTCGTGCAATCCCTCCACTCTGGCTCGCGACCTGAAGCTCTTCTGTGAAAGCGATTACGAACTTCTTAGTGTCCAGCCTGTGGATATGTTTCCACATACCACCCATATTGAGACTGTAGCACAACTTATCAAAAAATAAATCCCGCTAGTCGTTATCGATGGAAGGCTTACAATAACCCCCGACTTAAGTCGGGGGTTACTTACAATATTATTGTTTCGTGGCAGTCAACTCGTAACAGGCTGCCCCATACCAATCATTCCCTGCCGCTTCGCACTCTGTCATGGTCACACCATCGATTTCTTCACCCATATCATCTTCACAATAGGCGTCTTCACTGGCTACAATGGTGAAGGTGTCACCGCTAAGGTCAACAGTGGCACATTCACCTTCAATGCAAAGCTGGTCCCCATCGATCTCCCAGGACACTGTTTCTGTGTCGGTCATTCCAAAAACTGTAGTTGAAACATCTGCAGTTCCATCAGCATTAAAAGTGTAATCCATGGTAATTCCAAAAGCCACAGCTAGACCCCAACCTGTATAGTCCAGATCGCCTGAGCAATCTGCATTGGCGAACTCGCCCATGTTGGTGATGCTCCAGTCACCCAATACTTCATCGTTGAGTGTTACATCATCAGTATCATCTTCACAGGCAATCAATGCCAGACAACAGATCAAAACAGTTAAAAACTTCATGTCTACTCCTTTTTAATGAATGCCCCCCACAAAGGAGGTGTAATTGTCTAATGATGATTTTTAAGATACCCACAAGTATATAGGGTACTTGACAATTATCAACAGAAAGGTGATCAAATTTAATTCTACTCCGTAGAAGCAGCGTTATTATTCTTATCTTTGCGATCAAAGGTCTATCGAGATTTGCTGGAGAAATAAGACAATAATGGGGAGGGCTAGTTCATGACTCAAGGCTTGATTTTATCAACAACGAAAATCATGCTGAAAACCATTATGGCTTCAAGCCTTATTGTTTGGGCTAAATCCCGTTTTCGAAGAAATTCCTATTAACCCGGCATAAATGCCGGGACAGTGGGATGTCAAAAAAAAGACCTTTGTAACCTCTGCGTTCTTTATGGTTTATATGTTACCCCCTCCGTTTTCACGGAACAAACGTCTGATTTTATCATATATTCACACGATATTTACGAGGGTAAGATCAATTGGGATAGATCAAACTGGCGTGGCTATCAATAAAAGAATGAAACGAAATACATACTCGCCTCAAAACATTTCCACAAGGAGTTGAATGTGAAAAAAAGTACTATCATACTTATAGCCGTCGTCGTCGTGATTTTCTTCATGATCTCTAGCGCTATCGGTAAATACAATGCCATGGTTACCCTGGAAGAGGGGGTTGATGCTTCCTGGGCTCAGGTAGAAAACGTCTACCAGCGTCGTGCTGATCTTATTCCCAATCTGGTAGCCACTGTAAAAGGTTACGCAGAGCACGAGCAGGAAACTTTTACTGCTGTGACAGAAGCCAGATCCAAAGTGAATAACATCAATGTGGAGGGCATGGCTAATAACCCACAAGCGTTACAGAACTTTCAGCAGGCCCAGGGTCAGCTGTCAAGTGCCTTAAGTCGCCTCATGGTGGTGGTTGAGAAATATCCTGATTTGAAAGCCAACCAGAACTTTCTGGATCTCCAGACCCAGCTGGAAGGCACTGAAAACCGGATAGCTGTTGAGCGTAATCGCTTTAACAAAGTTGCTCAGGGCTATAATACCATCATCCGACGTTTCCCTGGATCGATCTATGCCGGGATGTTTGGCTTTGACCGTAAAGCGTATTTTGAAGCTGAGTCTGGATCTGAAATAGCCCCTCAGGTAGAATTCTAAAAAAAGCAGTAGACAGTATCAAAAAGTGTAAGGGCGCATTGCAATGCGCCCCCACCCCCAAGAGCAAAGAATAATTCTTATGACCAAAATCAAATCTAGTATAATCCTGCTTTTTTTACTCGCCACGACCCTCCTCGCCGATGGCATTTTCCCCGATCGCATCAACAAACAGGTAAATGATTGGGGTGACCTGCTCTCTTCCACACAAGAAAGTCAGCTGGAACAGGCTCTCCGCAAATATGAAGACGAATCATCAAATCAGATTATAGTCGCTACCTTTACCTCACTGGAAGGTGAGAGTCTTGAAGATGTCTCAGAAAGGATGTTTTCTAGCTGGAATCTTGGTCAGAGCGGCAAAGATAACGGAGTGCTGCTCAGCATTTTTAAAAAGGAACGCAAAATCCGTATTGAAGTTGGCTATGGACTGGAAGGCGCACTACCTGACATCACAGCCGGCAAGATCATCCGCAATGAGATAACACCCTATTTTAAAGATGGACGCTGGTATGAGGGCATTGTGAGCGGCTTACAGGGTATTATTCAAGCCACGACAGGTGAATACACAGGCACAGGTTCTCGGCCTAGTGGTCAGCGCAAGAAAAACAGCAGTCCTCTTGGTATATTATTTCCCCTGATCATCTTCATGTTGCTGGGTCGTGGACGTATGGGCGGCCTAGGTGGATTTTTTCTGGGTTCCATGATCGGTTCCTCTATGCGCGGTGGTCGTGGAGGTGGCTTTGGTGGCGGAAGCGGCTTTGGAGGTGGTGGTTTCTCCGGAGGGGGCGGCTTTGGCGGCGGTGGAGGAGCATCCGGCGGCTGGTAAGTCTCTGGACATTGAGCTTGCCTGTGGGGGCGTAGCTCTCGGAGCAAAGACCCATCGAAATGTCCATCCAGGCACGTCCAGGTTAGGATTCGAATCCTAATCTAGAAAATAAACGGTTTAATTCTTTTTGCCCAGACCTGGTAACCCGCTTGATTGGGATGTAGTCCGTCACGAGTGAGGTCCGGATTGATATATTTGGTATCTCCCATGAAGTGCGGATACAGATTGATAAACACGAGCTCATTTTCCTGAGCCAACAGTTCCAGAAAAACATTCACCCGCTTAATCTGATCAGGCGGACAATTTTTCCAGCGCGGCGATGTGGGTAAAATGGAGTGCATATAGATATCCGTTTCTGGTAGGCTTGTTACCAGTGTATCCACCAGGGCGATAAACATCGATATCAAATACTCATCACTGCGCTTATCACCAATATCATTTATCCCAATCATGAGGAAAAGCTTTTTAGGCTTTAAATTCAAAGCTGAGTTGTCCAGACGCTGAATTAACCCATCGAGATGATCGCCTACGATACCTCGATTTGCAAACTCATGCCCTGGAAAAAATGTCTCAAGATCAAAGCCCTCAGTAATTGAGTTTCCTAGAAAAACATTGTCGGGATGACCGATACTGTCCATCTCAATATTGAACTGTTGGTTTCTGGATTGCCAGTGTTCAGTACGTTCACGGTTCTGTGAAAAGAGTGAGCTGACACTGAGTAGTACGCACAGGAGTGCCAGTGAGGGCGTTCTGTAATACAGGCCAATCGGTTTTATATTTTCAGACACAAGGGACAATCCTCAGATATTTTTCAGGGATGATATCCACAATTTTTTGAACAAGACTTCGGGCTGCAAAAAAGCTTAAGCCAAGACCCATACACGCAAACAGAAAAGCGGATAACTCACGAGGCAATATATCCTGAAAAGGCAAGACATAACCCAAAAACAAACCGCTGAGAAAAGCTGCCATTGGCAGTCCAAACTGAATCAATGCTAGATGCAGTTCCAGGTTTGACAGTTCCTCAATCTGAACTTTCTGACCGGGTTTAAAATCACCAGCTTGAGGAAGTGTCAGTAATCGTTCAGATTGCTTGCCTGGTGCACAGACCACTTTTAAACCACAGGTCTCACAAGCATCCCCGGTAGAAAACAGGATAGTTACCTGAGACCCATCCGAGGTTTGCACAAATCCGGTTTCACCATTATAAAGCATCAGGCGCTGAGAGCTTTCTCTTCAGAAACAGACTCCAGCAAAATCAAGGCATTGGTGGAGCATTTTGTTGTAGATAGCTCCTTCCCCTGGCCATACAGATGATAGTCTATCCGAGCCAAGTTGTTCTCCATGGTCATCAAGCCTTCTTCAACACCCCTGACGCAAAGACCACAGCCAACACAGGCCTTAATACAGACTTTTCGGGAATCTTTGGGTGTGTCAGTATTGCGGCAAGCCACAAAAATCGTGTCAGTTTCTGGGTGGAGTTCAATAACATTCCGAGGACAGGCATCTACACAATTACCACAGCCCGTGCATTTGTCTTCATCAATGAGCGGTAGGCCATTTTCACTCATTTCCATAGCGTCAAAAGGACAAGCATCAACACACTCCCCATATCCAAGACAGCCATGCAGACAGAGCTTGTCACCCCCTCCAGTAATATGGGCGGCAGTACAATTTTGAATGCCTAGATATTCACCTTTGTGAGCACTTTCATAATCGCCACCCTGGCACATTACTCGGGCTATAATCTTTTCACCTTTGGCAGCTTCCAGACCCATGATACCGGCAATGGCTTCTCGGGCATCATCATTACATACTGGACAACCGCTGATGGCCACTGTCCCATGCACGATACTTTCAGCAAAACTACCACAACCGGGTAGACCACAACCTCCACAGTTGGCTCCGGGAAGATTGTCTATGACCAGGGCAATCCGTGGATCTTCCTCGACATAAAATTTCTTATTCGCTACCGCCAAGCCTGCGGCAAAAAGAGCCCCCATGCCACCCATGCTCAACATTGATATGGTAATTGATGCTAGATCCATTATTCAAATATCCTCATTTATCTATCACCGTGTCATCCTGAGCCTGTCGAAGGATAGACACTTTCTTTTCAATGGTCCTGGTAATACCCACTTCGACAGGCTCAGTGTGACACTACAGTTTAGACTTTTTGAAGTCATCTATATCATCCCTGCAAAACCCATAAATGCCAGTGCTAGACCACCCGCCACAATCATGGTGATTCCAGCTCCCTGGAAATATTTTGGAACTGGTGCCAACTCCAGCTCTTCACGTATGCCAGCCATAATGACCAGGGCCAGTGTAAAACCGACGCCAGCACCTAGACCAAAGACCACACTCTCTATAAAAGAATAATCCCGCAAGACTGAAAAGAGTGCCAGTCCAAGAATTGCACAGTTCGTGGTAATCAAAGGGAGGTAAATGCCCAGCGTATCATAGAGTGGTTTGCTCACCTTACGGATAAACATTTCCACCAATTGAACCAGTGAGGCGATTACCAGGATGAAGCTGACATATTCCAGAATCTCGACTTCAAAGGGAACGAGAAGAAGATGATATATCAACCAGGTCACCACTGCAGTAATAAGCATAACGAAAGTGACAGCCATGCCCATGGAGACGGCCGAGGAAACCCGTTTTGAGACTCCCACAAAGGGACAAATCCCCAGGAAGTAGGAGAGGACAAAATTGTTAACTATGGCAGCAGAAAAGAAGAGTAGGAATAAGCTCATGAGACAACCCCTCCATCTTTTGACCGCGATGTATCGTTATACCAGTTGGCCAGAGCGATCAGGATGCCCAGGGTAAGAAATGCGCCAGGAGGTAATATCATGATCATCCAGGGGGTGAACCAATCGCCTAGAATGGCGACACCAAAGATGCTGCCTGAGCCGAGAATTTCACGGATGATTCCCAAAACCACCAGGACTAGGATAAATCCTAAACCCATACCTAAACTGTCCAGGAGAGACCGTCCGATTCCATTTCGGGATGAGAAGGCTTCCTGTCGTCCCAAAATCAGACAGTTCACCACAATCAAAGGAATATATGGTCCCAGTGAAGCTGAAATAACGGGCAGGTATGCAGCTAAAAATCGATCCGCCACAGTTACAAAGGTGGCAATAATAACGATGTATCCGGCAATACGCACCTGGTGCGGGATGAAATTTCTCAGAGCGGAAATCATCAGGCTGGAACTCAAAAGTACAAAGGTCGTAGCCAGGCCCATTGCCAATCCATTCATGGCGGCATTGGTAACAGCCAGGGCAGGGCATAAACCCAGTAGACTGGCCATGACGGGATTCTCTTTCCAAATACCTTTGACAAATTCAGTTTTTAAGGATATGGTAGAGCTCATGATTCAGGCCCTCCTTTGGATGCCCAGGCCTTCTGGATATCAGCAATTTGCTTATTCAAAATGTTGGTGACTGCAATGGATGAGATGGTCGCTCCGGTGATTCCTTGAACTTCATTGTTGTGAGTGGGCTTGACATTTTTGATGGCCACAATTTCAGGTGAAACATGGATACCTACGAACTGTGCAGGAAACCAGTAGGGATCCTGTTTGTTGGAAGGGTCCACCACAATCTTGGTTCCCAGTCCAGGTGTCTCGATCTGTTCCAACACCTTGATACCGGTAAGTTGGGTCATGTCAGGAGTCAGTCCCACCATGATCCGTAACTCTCCCTGAAACCCACTACCCACAGCCATAAAGGCGAACCCGATGGGATCATCTGAACTATCGCGGGTGGCGATATACAGCGTTCCAAATTCAGTTTCCTCACTTGTATAAGTGTCGTGGGCTGGAAGCACATCACCAATGGCTGTCTTGAGAGCTTCCAGACGATGAAAGGCAATTTTAGGTTTGGTTACCAAATCCCAACCCGCCAGAATACCACCAGATAAAACGGTGATAAGCGTCAACACCAGAATCATGCGAGTAGATAAGCTCATTTTACTCATGCGCGGATCTCCCCGAAAAATTTGGGACGGGTATAGCGGTTAATAAGTGGTGTAAAGGCATTCATTAATAAGATAGAATACATGACTCCCTCAGGCAGACCGCCAAAGAGACGGATAATTACCAGTATGAATCCTGCTCCAGCACCAAAAATCCAGGCACCCAGAGCCGTAACCGGGGAGGTTACCATGTCTGTCGCCATAAAGAATGCTCCCAGCATGAGTCCACCGCTTAAAAGTTGAAAAACAGGAGAAGGATAAGACTCTGGTGATATCCACCAGAATACTCCACTCACAAGAAAGGTAGCCAGTAGGAAACTGAGAGGAATCCGCCAGTCCGCATATTTTCTGATAAGCAGATAGAGACCGCCAATAAGAATGGCAATGGCAGAAGTCTCACCCAGAGAACCACTGATATTTCCTGTGAGCAAACCTGATAATTCACTGGAGATCCCTTCAAACTTAAACAGACCAAGAGGCGTTGCGGCAGTGACTCCATCTACATCGGCATAACGGGCAGTCAATGGCCAGGTCCAGGTGGTCATGGGAACAGGAAAGCTGGCTTGCAAGAAGGCTCTCCCTAGGAGTGCCGGGTTAAAAATATTGTAGCCCAGTCCGCCGAAGAAATGTTTACCAACAATAATGGCGAAAAAGGAGCCTAGTGCCGTGCTACCCAGAGAAAATGAAGGCGGTAGGGTCAGGGCCAGCAAAAGCCCGGTTATCAGGGCGGAACCGTCAGGGATAGTGAAGGCTTCACCCTTAACTCGATTGACCAGCATCTCGGCCACAAGAGCAGAGGAAACACTGGTGAGGATAATTCCCACAGCAGCCCACTGAAAATAAACCACGGCAAGTACCGTTGCCGGCACCAGGGCAAGTATGACATTCCACATAATTCTAGGGACGGTGTCCCTTGTGTGAAAATGCGGCGATGATGCCAGAATCAGAGGTGTCTCGGGTTTGTATAATTTTGCCCTCGGATCCTTTTTTGGTTTGACGCGCGGCTTTTTGGGGATTTCGGGCTGTTCAGGCTGGGCTTGAGATGGATTTTCTTCAGTCATGACACACCTCTAAGCCTGGGCTTTAAATTTTTGTTGTTGTTCAGTGGATTTGGCTTTGCCGACACGGATCCATTGCACCAGGGGAATACCAGAAGGACAAACAAAGGCGCAGGAGCCACACTCTATGCAATTAAAAATACCCCACTCCCTACAATCTTCATATTTGGCGGTTTCTACCTGTCGCGAAAGACGGGTGGGCACCAGATTCATGGGGCACACACTCACACAGGTACCACACTGAATACAGGGATAGTGGCGGGTGTTTTTGAGCTGTGAGGACTGCATGCAGACAATCCCGGAAGTCGCTTTCAGGGTGGGGACCTGAAGGTCGTACTGAACCAGGCCCATCATAGGTCCGCCCATAAATACTTGAGAGGTTTCGTCGTTGAGACCTCCACAGGCATCCACACAAACCTGAAAAGGGGTACCAACGCGAGCAATGAGGTTCCCTGGAGACTTGATGGCATCACCGGTTACGGTCAACGTGCGTTGTATCAAAGGCTTGCCATTTACCACGGCTTCATATACAGCCAGCGCTGTGGCGATATTGTTGACGACCACGCCTACATCCATGGGGAGTCCGCCTGCTGGAACTTTCCTGCCGAGGGCAGCATCGATAAGCATTTTTTCAGCGCCCTGGGGGTATTTAACCTTCAGGGGTTGAATTTTAAAATTTAGCTTCAGTTCCTTTACCCTGGCCTCCATGGTAGCGATAGCATCGGCCTTGTTGGATTCGATGCCCACAATGCCCTGTTCAATACCCAGGATTCTCATCATGATCGCCATGCCTTTGAGGATATGATCTGTATCTTCCAGCATGTTGCGGTGGTCGCAGGTAAGGAAGGGTTCGCATTCACAGCCATTCAGAATGAAGTGATCAATTGGTTTGTCTGCCGGGGGAGACATCTTCACATGGGTTGGAAAGGCTGCTCCTCCGAGACCCACAATACCAGCCTCTCGTACCAGCTTGCTCAGATCTTCCCGGGAGGTTGTTTCCCAATTTTCAGGAATGGACAATAGCTCCCATTCGTCTTCTTCACCCTCCCGCTTTATGTGAATCATGGGGACCTTCGCACCCAGTGGATGTGGAAATGCAGCCACTGCAGCAACGACTCCAGTAATCGAGGCGTGAATGGGGCTGGAAATAAAGGCTGAGGAATCAGCGATCTTTTGTCCGGTTTTTACCAGGTCACCCTTTTCAACCAGAGGTTCGCAAGGTGTGCCGATATGTTGCTGAAGTGGGATAAATACTTCAGCAGGGAGTGGCATTGTTTTAGATGGTAGGTGACAGGTCAGATTCTTGAATTCATCGGGGTGTACGCCGCGACGAAAGGTGCTTATGTGAAGCTGGGATGATTCAGACATGTGTTAATTGACTCCTCATGGACATTTTAGTGCTCACCAATGAAAAAGAGAGTTGATGAAAGCGGTTACATTCCATGCCTGAATGCAAGGGCAAAAATAAGACCATCTCCAACGGTTTTAGCCCTAAGAGACCATAAAAATCGATTTTAGTAAAATGTTGTTAATATGGGGCATAGAAGGTAATTAGTGCCCAAATTACTAATTGCCCAAGGCAGATATAATCTTTTAACAGCACCCTACTTCAGTGGGGTGCTGTTAATGAAGTTTATTTCAAATTAATCCGCGCTGTATAGGTGAGGACGACTTCCTTGTTGGCAGACACGGGAACTGTGAATTTCACTCTGGAGGCATCCACTTTTGAATAGTCGTGTGATGCATTTTGAACTTTCCAATTGCGATAGCCCACAGGCTGGATGACTTCTATTTCTACAGGCTCATCCTTACGGTTGGCCAGGGTGATACGAATATCTTCTTCCCGGTAGCGATCAGCCTTTGAGCGTCGATCAAGGACTTCACGCTTGCCCTTGACATCAAAAGCCTCGCCCACTTCCAGGGTTACCAGATCATCGCGGGAGGTATGTTTTAGATTGTCTTCACCAATAAGCTCAAGAGCACCATCTGTATCCTTTTTAAACAGGCGCACAATCCCGCCCGGTAGTGCCACACCTGTTCCGGTTTCCTTATCATTGGTAAACATAATCTTGATGGGAATGTTTGTGAACTGATCACGAGTTCCCTGGTAGACGTAGCGTTTTTTTGCATTTACCAGAGTGGGACGCAGCCACTGGATTTGTTTTTCTTCCTGGTTATGAACTGACACAGGAAAGGAAATGTCGTAGAGATGATATTCAAAAAATTGGCGCTCCTCCACAACATCCATAGCTCGCATGGCAAACACTCGATCTTTTTCTCTCCGAGAACCCGATGTTTGAGTAGGTCGGGCACGGTGCAGGTTTCCAGCAACCAGTTTGAGTTTGGCCTTTTCATAATCTTTGCCGGATTGATTGTTCAGGTTGATCCAGGAGCTTAAATCCAACTCGCTATCATCACTGTTAATGACCGCCACATATTCAGCTCTCCAGGAAATGCCTCCCGTGAGATAGGACAAATCAAAGTTTACCTTGCTTGTTTTGGCTGCATTTAAGGTCCAGGCCAGTGTGGGGCGGACATACAGTCGTTCTGTAGGTGTTGGACATTTTATCGTACCCACAAAATTACGCTGTATGATATCTGTACCAGATCGACTTTTTAAAACCAGCGTGCTATTATCATAACTCAGCAAAACACCACTCATCTTATTGTCATTTTGAAGAATCACTGTGACTTCTGCTTCGAGGTATTTTTTGAGTAGCTTATTTTGATTTACCAGATCATAACGATAGTTCTGTTCCAGAACCTGGAGGTCTTGATCCGAACCCAATTTGACCGAAGAGGGGTTCAAGGTCTCGGCAACCCGCTCAATTTCTATCTCTGAGATACCCTTTTGAATTTGACGTGAAAAATGCTCCTTGACCAAAGCCTCGCCATGATTGTATACCGTTAGTTGGGTTTGAGTGAATGCATTAGATGTGAAAAGAAGTAGCAAGGCTAAAAGTTTCAAATATCTGATCATAACAAGCTCCCTTTGTGCGTTCATCATAATAATTTTAGAAAAGGATGCACACCGGAGTAGGTGCTTCCGCCTGACTCACGTATTTCAACAATCCTGTTATTTGGTCACGTTTCAAAGTCACAATGTTGTTGGTGTGCTGGTTGGCCACGAGGATATAGTTTTCATCAGGTGAAAGTGCAAAATTCCGTGGACCCTCACCACCACATCCTTTGTTACCCAACAGCTTCAAACTGCCATCATCATTCACTTTTAAGACAGCGATGCTGTTATGTCCTCGATTGGATGCATAGACAAATTTGCCATCTGAAGAAATATGAATATCTGCACAAGTGTTAGATTCAATGTATCCGACAGGTAAGCTTGAAACCGTAGGTCCTATGCTATAACTACCGTCTTCATTGCGGTCCACCCGGGTGACACTGCTACCGAGTTCATTGGCCACATAAAGCCATTTTCCGTTTGGGTGGAAGGTCAGGTGACGTGGTCCATCGCCTGGATTCAGGGCTAATTTTTCAGGTGATGCGGGGATCAGTTTTTGTCCCCCTGGGTCAATGCTTGAAAACCACAGCTCATTGGTTCCCAGGTCAATTGAAATGATTCCGCAATCGACCGGGTTAAACCAGACGGAATGTGCGTGCGGTGCCTCCTGCCTGTCTGTGATGCCCTTGCCGGTATGCTGTTGGACATCCAGGAGTTCGGTGAGAGGACCATCCGCTTCCAGTTTAAGCAAGCCTACATTCCCGCCAGTATAGTTGGCAGCCAACACATATCCCTCTTGATTGATATTCACAAAACAGGGATGGGCTCCTCCAGAAGATTGGCGATTAAGAAGAATGAGTGTGTCCTCAAAAACCATATAAGATTCCACCGTACCGACATTCTCATCATTTTTAACTTCGTTTATGGCTACCAGGAATTTTTTGTCAGTGCTGAGTGCGAGATAGGACGGATTCTCTGACATGACGGCCAGCCCGACTTGCTTCACATTACCATTGGGATGCAATTCATATTTATAGATGCCCTGGCTTTTGCTTGCGTCTGCTGTGTAGGTGCCCAGATAAAATGATTGTGTTGCTTGTGTGTTCACGGTTTCCTCTTTGATGGTGTGACAGCCCGACAATACAAGGAGAGCTGTGAAAGTTACGATTGGCCAAAGCGATTTCATGCTTGGTCAATATAGTCTCAAAAGTTGCACTGCCATCCCAATATTGAGTGGGCGTTTCCCGTAATATTTGTCATGTCTCATGTGGATACCCGCATTAATTTATGAAATAATGATTTAACCTTTTCTCAGAGATGACGTATCACATAACAGCATGAGTCCTCAAGAAGCCAAAACCAGCGATGCCAATCTGATTCTGAATTGTCAATCAGATGATCAGGCAGCTTTTCGAATCCTGGTAGAAAGGTACCAGGCCACAGCCTTTCGCTTTGCGTTTCGCCTGACCTGCAATACCCCAGACGCAGAGGATTTATGTCAGAATGCCTTTCTGCGCGTCTGGAATTACAGATACCGTATCAATCAGGAATTACCCTTCACGACACTTCTATATACTATAGTAAGTCGACTCTGGATAGATCATCAGCGCTCAAAAAAGCGCAGATTCTTTACCAATAGAGTAGATGCTTTGGATGCTGAAATTGTGGACCCTAACGCCTTACCCGAGACTATCGCCATAAATCAGGATCTGGCTCAACGCATAAAGACTCTCAGTACAAAACTACCTCCTCGTCAACGTCTGGTTTTCACCCTCAGGGATCTTGAGGACTTAAACATTCGTGAGGTGATGGAGGTAACAGGACTCTCAGCAGGCAGCGTGAAGAGCAATCTGAGTATCGCCAGACAAAAAATTCGCAAACAATTGCAAAGCATAACAGGACGAACATTATGAAACATGCGAAATGGATTCGCAGTATCCACCTTCTGCGCGGTGGCGAATTGAACCCCGAAGAGGAACAGGCCTTAAGCGCCCACCTCTCGGGATGTAAGCATTGCTCGGTGGTTTATGAAAAACTCCAGCTTGACTGGATCAAGGTAATGGGTGAAATCGGCACGGAACCGGTCTTGCCTGATTCTGAGCGATTGAGTGATGATATACTTTCAGCAGTTTATCGTAACGAACTTCAATCCGCTTCTCTTAAAAAAACACCTCGGTCGGAAAGGGAACCATTTTTCTTGATGCCTGGCTTTCGTTTTGGCTTGCAGGTCGCCAGCCTGATATTTCTGGCTATCTTTTTCATAGAACAGTACCAAATAACCCACTCAGTCCACAGGCTGGAAATACAGCTGCAAACCCAGAATACCCAGCCTCGATATGCCCGCTTGAATATGATCCCCCCGACTTTTAAGAAACAATTATTGGTGATTGTGAAGGAGCAACTTGAGAAGCGGGGTCTGCCAACAAATAGAATTGAAGAAATTGTTCATAGCCTGGAAACAGGCTCCATTAATAATGAGACCCTCTCCACAAGAAAACGTGATCTTACCCGAGTTGAGAAATGGATTTTTGGTCAAGGGGGAATATCAAAACTTAAGCATGTTGATACATATTGGAGGCAACCATGAAATATTTAAGAACAGTTATTATGATGATTCCCTTACTGATGGTGAGTTGTCTTGAAGTTGAAACCACCAGCAAAGTGAATCCCGATGGGTCTATTGAAAGAAGCATTCAACTGAAAGGCTCAGCTGAGAGTATTTTAGAGACAAATTTTAACGTTCCCCGGCATGATCTGGAATTCTGGCAAATTTCCCAAGACTCATTGGAAGAAGATAATTATCTATATCTTGCTGAAGCAAAATTTGAGTCAATTGATGATTTAAATCAGAGTTTTAGGCGAAATGCTCAAGACCCGGGAGTCCAAATCAAAGCCAGCCTGTTTATTAATGAGGGCTTTTTCTTCACCCGCTACTTTTATAAAGAAGACATCTGGGCGGATTTAGGAGGACCAGAGCTCCCCATGGAGTCCTATTTAACCCAAGCAGAACTCGAAGCCCTTATAAGCAACGAAACAGAGGCCGGTGCAGGACATTTAGATAGCGTAGAATCCGCCAGAATTGAGGCGGGCTTTGACGACTATATGCAGCACTTGATTTTTGAGGATTTCATTATCGAATTGCGAAAGGGTGGCAAGCGTTCTGGAAATCTCTCAGTAATTGATGGGATGATCAAGGAGCATTCTGATTCACTCCTCAAGGCACTTAGTAGCACTAATTTTTATGATGAAAATCTAGTCTGGAAATCTGTTCTGGAAAAATACATCAGCAGGAACACCATTGAGGAGGTTCAAGCTGGAAATGCTGAGGGCTTTGTCCAGTTTTACCAGCGTTGGCAATTTTTTGAAGAGGTGCTCGTGGACGACTATAATTTTAGTATAGAGATGCCCGGCGTGATTAGAAAAACATCAGCCCTGGATGTGCGGGGAAATCGTATGAGCTGGGAACCTGCAACAATTCAATTGTTCTTTGGGGGCATCTCCCTTGAAGCAGAATCTTCAGTTATAAAACCTTGGTCTTTGGTGATGACCGGATTGCTTATTTTGCTTACACTGGTGGTGATGGTGACCGGACTGATTCGCCAGCGAAATAGAAACCGGGCAGTTTAAAGTCATGCCCGGGACTGGATTATACAGCCGTCTGAACAATGAGCAGTTCTAGGAATTCTAAAGCGTTTCATGTTATCTCCTTTCCTTGTTGTTTATATCATTTGTCCATACGCGGACTGGTTTACATAAAAAAGTCCCTGATTCACCGAATTGATCGAAGCCTCGGGTAGACTTTCCTTGTGCGTACTTACTTTGGTTTTGCTAAAAACACGGTCGAAGCGCCAGTTTTTTGATGGTCCCTCACCGAGACGGGTAAATTCCAGACAATCATGGCCGGTGGGTGTATTGATACATATTTGAGTTGTCATATGCTCTCCTCTCTGGAGTAGGAAACCCCAGCTTTAAATACATGAATAGGTATATATCTATATGTTGGATTAAAAAAAATCACTCCTCTTTTCTCGCTTTCCCCAGCTTCTCAATCTCTACAAACTGTTCCTGGAAACCATTACAACAGCTAGTGATACAAATGGAATCAAGACGGTAATAGACCTCTTTTCCACGTTTGGCAGAAGCTACGATGTCAGCGTTTTTTAAAACGCTGAGGTGGTGAGAAACAGAAGGCTGCTGCATATCAAAGTGTTGGCAAATCTCACTCACATTGAGCTCTTTATCCTTGAGGAGTTCCATGATCTTAACCCGATTGGGGTCTGAGATTGCTTTGAAGAATTTATTTAAATCGTATGCCATTATATTTTCTCATTTACGCATAGAAATATATCTATGTAAAGGTAAATGGCAACTTGTTTTATTGTTTGCCCATAAATATTTATTTGAGAGCCTCCATTAAATATTCAAGAGGCGTGGGATGCTACAAACCCTGGATCACACGCTGCAATTTTTCCTGGATTTCCTGACTTATAGCAGCCAGCTTCGTATTCTCCACAGGTGCCATCGATGTGACCGGGTCAACAGCGGCAACTTCAATGGATCCGTTGGTCTGTTCAATTACAGCCACATTGCAGGGTAGTAAAACACCAATTTTATCTTCAGTGAGAAGAGCCTGATGGGCATAGCTGGGGTTGCAGGCGCCCAGGATGGTGTATTTTTTGAAGTCGATATCAATCTTCTTCTTGAAGGTCTTTGCAAGATCAATTATGCTGACAACCCCGAAGCCTGCCTTGGCCAATTCGTTGGTAACGGTTTCCAGTGTTTCTTCAAAATTGGTTTCAGATAATGTGGTGTTGAAATAGTAACTCATGGTGCCCCCTTAGAATTAAGTGTTAATGTAAAGCCTGGCTTGTTATACCATGAGACGCCTCATGAAACGCTTAGTTACAATTAAAGCGCTCGACATGACCATTAGTTGCCAACATAAAAATGGACCCGATAAAGCCGACTTTGTCCATTGCTTGATTTGTTCAATTCCCGCATGAGGGTTTCTGTGGTAGAAAAACCACCTGGCTTATAATCAACGTCACTCCGCCTGCTGGTGAAATACAGGGTCTGTGCCTGAACATCGACATAGGGACAATAATCCATCTGTTTCGAATTGAAATCCGCCCCCAGATTCTTGGCCTGAGACCAGGTTTGATCGTCCTGCCTGTAGGCGATATATAGATCACCACTTCCCAGGCCATCTGCTCTATTGTAGCCTGAAAATAGTAGATAGGATTCGTCAGGAGCAATGAAGGCGTTGAATTCATAGCCCGATGTATTGATGGAATCGCTGAGAGAAATGGGTGGAGAGAAACCTTGTCCCCTTTTAGTGCTGAAAAAGATATCATCCTTCCCCTTGGAGCCGGGTCTGTCGCTGGTGAAGTAGAGCGTGCCACTCGAAGTCAGTGAGGGATAAAATTCATTGTGCTCAGTATTGATATCATTACCAAGATTGATAGGGTCTGACCATTTTGATTTGGGGTCATCACGCTTAACCATCCACAGATCATAGTCTTTCACTGCGGTGTCATCTGTATTGAGAGGTCTATTTGATGCAAAATAAAGTCGTTTACCATCAAGTGAGAGGAAAGGTTCTAAATCCCCATAGCTACCGGAAAAGGCAGCAATTTTTGGTTTACGCCACTTATTTCTAATTTTTCGAGATACCATGATAACTGAAACCTCACCAAGGGGGCTTTGAGCTGTGAAATAGGCTTCACTTTCATTTAAGGCAAGATCACGGACATTGGGATACTTTTGTAGAATATCTTCCAGAAACGCTGCTGGTTTTTCATGGGCTGAGAGTGTGCCAGACAGAACAATACATATTAAGAGGGTAAAATATCGCATAAGTTTCCTATGGTTATGGTTGAATCCACACTTCAGAGCACAATCTGTTGGCAGACAAAGAAATCCCCAATAAAAATCGTTAAACGGATGTCTGTTTCGATGACGGTGGAAATGGGGAGGAATTGAATCCTGGCGGCGTAAGGGTTCTGGCTACTTCTTTCGCAAGATGAGATAGGCCAGATTCATTACCAGTGACAAGCCTAGAAAAAGCCCCGTAAAAAAGGAGAGCGTCGAGTTGTGCTCCAGGAAATAAGTATTTATGAGAAAACCAGTTAGTCCAAGAACCATGGAAATTTGACCAAGCCCAAGCATTAGTTCTAATCGTTTCATCGAAAGAAATCCCTATTCGTTTTTATAAGCTATAAAAAATGTGATTGATTACAAGCGCAAGTCATGAATCGAGGCAATTCTGGAGCTCAAGTTTGGATATGAATCTCGGCCAGTTCTTGCATCGTTCGTGGTCGCTTTTGCAGTACTGAATGGAGTCTTATGTCTAACCAGTACCATAAATGAGCTGATTGCAATACAGCCGGCAATAATATGAGGTATCAGTGAAAGACTGATTAGGTGAATGGAAAAAACGTATTCCAGCGAAAGATCTAATCCCAGACAAACAAAAAAAATTAGTAGCGGTGGTATACGAATGGCTACAGAATTTTTTAAGATATTTCCCATAATTAACCGTTAAAAGCGATAGGTTGCCCCAGCTTTAAGTACCTTAGTTTCCGCGTGAAGCCCTTCCTGCATGAGTTGCAATGCATGGTCGCAGCTGTCATGGCCCGAAAGGTATACTTTTTCCGGTCTTATTTGATTTAGGAGATCAATAGTTCTGTTCATATCCTCATCTGTAACGAGTCTCCAAGGCGGTTTGCCCGTGCCAATCAACCGCTGGAGCTGGATACCGGCACGGTCACCTCTTCCCGCGGTAATTGGAAAATGCAACCCACCGCCAAATGCGTAAACCGGTTCTTTTGAAATCTGGGAAACCATTTTCATGATCACTTTGACAGTGGGGTGTCCGCATCCGGTAAAAACAACCAGCCCTTTGCCTTTGACATTGGCTATTAAGGTTTGCTCTTCCGTATACCCTAAGAAAAAAAGACTTCGGGCAAGCGGGCCTGTGGTTCCAATGCCACCACTTAAAAGCCGTGGGTTTTTTACTAATTCACATAAAAATGACCCTGAAGAAGCCTTGTCCGGCAGGTAACAGGGACGTTTTCCCTGACTGCTTTCCGATGTTGTCGGTAAGGCCACTTGTTTTTTTAAGGTGGCCCACATACCACCCATATGATCAGGATGCAAATGTGAAATTGCAAGTGCATCGACATCATCTAAATCCAATCCAAGTTTTTCTACATTATGTGAAAGAGCAGGTCGTTTGGAGCCGAACCCCATATCAAACAGTAAAGACCCCAGGTTGGTCCGGAAAAGATACGATACACCCGCATCCCCTATGAATCCAGCTTCTTTTTTTTCTTCAACTAGAACTGTTAGTTCTAAGTAATCCAGTTCGGGAAGATCAAGAGCAGTCGCCTGCTCGATCCGTTTATGATTCACCTGTTGAGCAAGTTTACGATTCTTTCGGTACCGCTTGTTGCGGATAATAAGAAACAATGTCACAAAGGGGGATACCAAGGCTAGAGCAGGCCACCATAAAGGGGATATTCTAAACGTCATAATCAACACCTCCGTATTGTGCTTTGCTACGTAGTTACAGCTTGGGATGCCCTGTCTATATACTACTGGAAACTCTCTATGTTCACCTTTTATAACGAAATTTTTATAAAAGGCCACCCCCATAACGAGGTGGCCTTTTCTTTCTCAGAATCCTTCACCGGTCGAGATTCACGTATTTATCATACTGGTAAATGTCGTAAAAATAAATAAGTCCCTGGTAGTCAGGGACTTATTTATGTACACCGCCCAGGACTCGAACCTGGAACCAATTGATCATAGTCAACTGCTCCGATACCAAGAACCGTTGTCCTGTAGCTTTTTTTAATGTGTGGAATTTGGTGGTATCCTGTTTGTATCCCATAGAAAAGAGACCGGTGTTAATCAGTGGCTAAAGGGGGTGTTGTTGCGAACAGAAATACCAAGGACCAACGGGAGGTGACTTTTTCCTTATTCCATCACCTACAGAGGTTATTTTCTAGGCCATGAGTCTTTTCAATAATGCCGAAAACCCACGTACCCTGCCACCCCTGGCAGAACGCATGCGCCCAAACACCCTGGCCGCTTTCTTGGGACAGCAGCACCTTGTAGCAGAGAACAGACTTTTAGCTAAAGCGATTAAAGCAGACCGACTCTTTTCCATCATTCTCTGGGGACCTCCAGGGTGTGGAAAAACCACGCTGGCCAAAATCATTGCCAGCCAGGTAGACGCTCACTTCTATGAGCTTTCTGCTGTTTCATCCGGAGTGAAGGATGTCCGGGCAGCCATGGCTAAAGCCAAAGCCAATCGTGAGTTGGGAAAACCAAGCATCCTGTTTATTGATGAAATCCACCGCTTTAACAAAGCCCAACAGGACGCCCTGCTCCAGGCTGTGGAGAACGGGATCATCACACTTATCGGTGCCACAACAGAGAATCCCAGCTTTGAAGTTATCTCACCCCTCCTGAGTCGTTGTCAGGTGCTCAAACTCACCTCACACAGCAAGGAAGATCTCGCGTCGATTCTCGAACATGCTCTTTCAGAAGACCTCTTTTTGAGCACTCAAAACATTCAGTTTGAAGATAAGGGCAGAGATCTACTTTTAGAGTCCGTCTCCGGAGATGCGCGTCGTTTGTTAAACGCTTTGGAAATCAGTACCTCGATCGCCACCCCAGATCGTGATGAAGATCAAGTCATTACCATCACTGACGAACACATCAGGGAAGCCCTTCAGAATAAGCACCAGCTATACGACAAAACTGGCGACTACCACTACGATATAATATCTGCTTTTATTAAAAGTGTGCGGGGTAGCGATCCTGACGCCTCTCTGTATTGGCTATCCGTGATGCTGGAAGGGGGAGAGGATCCCATCTTCATTGCAAGACGCCTGGTTATCCTGGCCTCCGAGGACGTCGGCAACGCTGATCCACAGGCTTTGACACTGGCCACATCTGGATTACAAGCAGTACATGCTATTGGAATGCCAGAAGGTGCTATCGTGCTATCACAAGTCACTACCTATCTGGCCTCCACAACCAAAAGCAATGCCAGCTATATGGCCCTGCGGGCCGCCCAGGAAACAGTGCGGGAAGAAGGTGCTCATTCGGTCCCCCTGCATTTACGCAATGCACCTACCAGCCTGATGAAAGAGCAGGGGCATGGCAAGGGGTATCACTATCCCCATAATTATCCCGGTCATTTTAGCGAGCAGGATTATTTTCCAGATGAGCTGAAAGCCAGACAATATTATCGACCCAGCACAGAGGGTATTGAAAAGCGTATATATGAACGTCTCGTGACCTTGTGGGCATCCCGCTTTGAGGAACCTTCTGGTTCATAACCCATTCAAACTCTCATGCACTCCCTCTTCCGACCAATAGCCCTTCACCTCATCACCCTGTGCATCTTATTGCCCTTGGGTAATTCCAGTGCTAGAGCCGCCCGGGGTGAAAAACTGGAGCTTATTCAAGCTGATAAAATTGAATCTTTCAATCGTGGGGGAATCACCTACCGACGCCTGGTTGGTGATGTAATCATGCGGCGTGGTGACACACAGCTCACCTGTGATGTAGCGGAATTTCAGATGGAGCGAGATGAAGCCCTGCTCACTGGTCACGTGACCATCATTACTCCTGAGTCAAAACTCAGCAGCAACACAGCTCGCTATAGCGGGAGTGATGAATATGTAGAACTGCTGGGCGATGCTCGTTTTGAGGATGACCCATTTGTTGTCACCGCACAAAAACTAGGCTATTACATCGATTTAAAAAAGGTTCTGGCAACTGATCAGCCCGCCCTGGTGGATAGTGGGTCGACTCTACAGGCAGACACCATTTATTACTATGAAGATAGTCAGCTCGGGGATGCCCTGGGGAATGCCTCCATGGTGAATACCACAGACAGTCTCAGTGTTTCAGGAAAACATTTATTGTATTTTTCAGGCAAAGATTCTCTGCTCAGTTATGGCGATGCAAAATTCAGGAAGTGGTCAACTGAAGACACAACTCTGTACATAGATTCGGACAGTCTCAGCCTGGAAGAGGGCTATTTTTTCGCATGGCAGAATGTTGAACTGCGCAGTGGAGATGCACTGGGTACGTGTGGCCAAGCCGTTTACATGCAGGATGATGATGTCGCTATTATGCGTGACGATCCCATTTTACAAGAGGATGATTTTGTCCTGAGTGGAGATATTTTTAACCTGCACATGGATGGTGGTGATTTGAAATCAGTTTATGTCCCGGAAAATCCACATTTCACACAGAGGAAAGCCTCAACTGATACCACCTTCACTGATTGGCTGGATGGCAAGATCATGGCGGTTGAATTCAATGATGGACAACCACAGACAGTCACCCTGATTGAGATGGCAACCTCCTTTTTTAATGTGATTGAAGAGGGTCGCTACAAGGGCAGTAATAAAGTCAGCGGGGATACCCTGTTTATCCTGCTCTCAGATTCCAGTATCTCGGACATAACCGTTACCGGTGGGGCAGAGGGTGAATTTACACCTGCCCGGGGTAGTACAGACATTGAATCTCCCATCAAATATTGGGCTCACCATATTGCCTATAGTATGCAACATGAAACGACCCAGCTAAAAACCAGAGCCTCGATTGATTATGGCGATATGAAGCTAAAGGCAGGACATGTCGGTGTGTACTGGCGCCAAAACTTACTCCGAGCCCGTAGCCTCATTGATACCCTTGGTTCCGAAGATTTTCCGGTTCTGTCCCAGAAAGGCCAGGATGATTTCCATGGTCAGAGTATGGTGTATGACCTAAAAACACAGCGGGGAAAAGTTGCTGCCGGTCGCACCAAGATGGATGACGGCAATTATTATGGTAAAGAATTGACCCGTATCAATGAAGATATCTATCTCATGGAAGACGGCTATTACACCACCTGTGATATTGAGGATCACCCCCATTTTTACTTTTACAGCAAGCAAATGAAGCTTTTTACAGATAAAATTATCATCGCCAAACCGGTAGTGCTCTATATTGCTGATATTCCCCTCATGGCGCTACCCTTTGCAGTTTTCCCGCAGAAGAAGGGTAGAAGTTCTGGGTTTATGCTACCGTCCTATGACTACCGTCCCTCCAATGGAGGCCGTGCTTTAAAGGGCTTTGGTTATTATTGGGCGATCAATGATTATTCCGATTTTAAAATGACGGGTACCTTCTGGGATCAGTATGAAGAGTTCAATTTAAGAAGTGTTCTAAATTACCGAAAACGCTATAAAATCAATGGTAAAATAGATGCCTCCATGGTCTCTGATCGTAATGCTCTGAATGAACCCGCAAACTGGAAATGGCGGCTCAAATTCAATCATTCACAGACCATTGATCCCAGTTTTACCATCCGTGCAGATGTCAATTTGTCAGGTGATGCCAGCTTTGATAGAAGCTATAGTCATGATCAGGAGGAGCGTTTAAATACCAAGCTTCATTCAGGTATTTCTATCAACAAAAAGTTCGAATCCATTAACAGTACCACATCTCTCAGCGGAACGTATGATGAAAATATGCAGGTTACCCGTCGCGTGGAGGAGGCACCAGAATCAGCAGGGATTCGTCTGACTGGGCCAACACTCGCTCTACCATCCTTTCGATTTAGCCGTGCTTCTGCCCCCATTATTAAGGCTAAGGGCAATCAAGAAAATTGGTACAACAATTTTCGCTGGAGCTACAATAACCAATTTAGTAATCGCAGAAAATGGAGTTATCTCTCATATGATAACCCGGACACATCAGAGGTTGATTCCCTCTTATGGCAGGAAGACATTGTAGATGCGCGTACCTGGAATCATAACACCAGTCTTTCAGGGGATACTCAGCTCTTAAAGGTCTTGAAGTTAGTTGGTTCTGTTTCCTACAAGGATGCCTGGGGCTTTAAATACCTTGATCCCATTCTGGATGAAGATGGACTGGCCTTCGTAGATACAGGATCTGGCGCAATTGAAACGCAAGAGATCGAAGGCTTTATTCGTCGCGGAACCTTTAGCACCACCGCCAGCCTGAACACCAAAATTTACGGAATATTCCCAGTGCATATTGGTCCACTTCAGGCTATCAGACATACTTTAACTCCTTCAGTTTCTTTGAGTTACACCCCTGATTTTTCCACCGATTTCTGGGGCTATACGGAATCACTGACGGATACAACAGGAGCGGTACAACGTTTTGACCGCTTTGCAGGAAGTGATCTGGGAGCCACATCGAGTAATGAGGCCTTAAGAATGAGCTACAGGCTCAATAATGTTTTTGATTACAAATTGTTCAGGAACGATGTGGAGAGTAAAGCTCAATTTCTAACCTGGGGTATGTCCGGCTCATATAACTTCAAGGCAGATTCGCTAAAAGCTTCGGACATTTCCAGTAATATTAAAGTAAATATCGGTAAATCTTTTCGTCTGAGCCCCAGTATGACCTATGAAATTTATGAACGCGATTCCACCGGATCTCATAAGATTAATCAGTTTCGCAGTCCGCGAATGACCAGAGCGGGTTTTAGTTTTGGATTTAAATTGCATGGAGATGCACCTGGTGGATTAAGATCTACAGCGCGCAATGTTATTCCTGAGGATAGTCTGAGTGCTGATTCAATTAAAGGGTTTAATCTTGCCGATATCGGTGGTTCCCGCCCAAGTCGCAGCAAAGCTGTCTGGAATGCCAATTTCAATTTCAGTTACTCCTATAGTCATCAGAATCCCCTGGAGGAAGCCAAACAGACTTTTAATCTTAGGACAGGACTAAAGTTTAATCTTTCAGAAAATTGGGGTATTACCTATTCACCAAGTTTTGACCTGATTAAGAAAAAAATTAATCCAAGCTCAGTTGGAGTAACCAGAGATTTACATTGTTGGAAAATGACTTTATCCTGGACTCCTGTTGGCAGATGGGGAGGGGTAAACCTGACTATCCGCCCCAAAGCGTCCCAGCTTCAGGATCTGAAAGTGGAACATACATCGCATAGAAACTATTAAAACATTTTTGAATCAATCTCTTTTATTGCTTTAAACACAGATACATCAGCGCCCCAAAAACATAATCAGAGCTTTGCAGATTAGGCGTAGACTTTTTTTTATATGGGATTACTTTTAGAATAAGCATTTTAAAAACCATAAGTTCGGAGTCTCTGTTGTCCCAAGTCATTGAGTTGAAGTCTCATCCACTCGTCTCACACAACTTAGCCATCCTGAGAAGTAAAGATACTGACAGTCAACGCTTTAGAGAGGCAGCTCAGCGGCTGACTACCATGGTGTTAGTTGCTGCTACTGAATCACTAAATACGGTTGAACAGACTGTCGAAACTCCCATGCAGAAGACCACTGAAATGGTCTTGGCTGAAGATGTCTGGTTCATACCAGTTCTAAGAGCAGGTCTGGCCATGGTGGATGTCGGCCTAAATCTTTTACCAGATGCACATGTCGGATTTGTGGGGCTCTATCGAGATGAAGAGAGTCTCGAACCCCAGCATTATTACAAAAACCTGCCGGATTATTCAAAGTCAGCCCATAGCTGTTTTCTCATGGATCCCATGTTGGCAACGGGGGGAAGTGCGTGTGCAGCAATTGATCTGTTGAAAGCTCAAAGCGCCACGGAAATCAGATTATTGACTCTGATCTGTGCACCTGAGGGTATAAAAGAAGTCTTTACAAAGCATCCTGATGTATCCATTTTTACTGCTTCTGTCGATGAACGATTAAATGATATTGGATACATCATCCCCGGTCTAGGGGATGCAGGCGATCGATATTTTGGGACTTGAGCTCTAAGTTCAGCCCAAAAACGGCGGAGGGGAGGACAGTCCTGGCGGACGCCTCCCCTCCTATCTCGCTAGTGCAGGACAGCGGAGATATCTTCATCAGCTAGCTATTCGATAAAGTCGGCCTCGGCGAACTCTTCGATACTGAAATCATTTTCTGGATCAGCGTCCATTTGTAGGATGAATTCCACAACCTTTTTCTGTGCTCCTTCTACCTGCTTGCGAGAAACGGGTCCTTCTTTAGGCTCGTACATCGCCTGCTTCTTTTGAGGCAGGTTTTCTACAACCCTATCGGTTAATTCCTGATCTTGCCCTTTTAAGGCGAGGGCGATATCATCTATATCAAGACTGTTAAATACATCTCTGAGGATATTCTCTGGCAGCGTGGGCACATTCTCAAAAGTGAAGTGATGTTTTTTCACTTCCTTGGCCAGCTCGGGATCTTCCTGGGAGAGATAATCAAGAAATTGTCGTTGTTCTTTGGCGTCCATGGTACCCAATAGGCTAGCCATCGCTTTACCGCCACCCTCTGCGTATTCTGCTTGAGATGGAATTTGCTTGGCTTTTTCGCGGTATTCTGAGGCAACTTCTAGAACGGCTTCGAGTGGGACGTCTTTGATTTTTCCAAGATCTACCATCGCTTCAGTGCGGATCTCAGTGGGCAGTCTCTGCAGGAGACGTCCTTGCATTTCTGTAGGAACCTGGGCCAATAATATGGAAACAGAACGTGTGGGTTCTGAACGAATCAGATAAGCGAGATGAACCTCAGACATACCATCGAGAAAGGCAAATGGTTGGGATGTGGCATCTTTGGATTCAGCAGCGAATTTCTTGGACATGAAGGAGAAGTAGAATTCCTCAAGTACCGTTTTTTTATCTTCAAAGGGTACATTTTTGACCTGGGGTACACGCTGGCGAACTGCAATGATTTCCTGATCGGTCAAATTGGGAAATAACTGTCCGGCAAGACGTGCTCCCAATATATCAAAAAGAATTGCGGCTTTATCAATACCGGCTAATTTTTTTGGAGTAGCCATTATTTTTGCCCCTTCTTTTTCTTTTTACCATTCGATTTTTCTTCTTCCTCGCCCTCAGACTCTTCTTCCTCTTCGGCTTCACCAGTATCCTGTAACCACTCCTTCACAATACTGGAGGCGGAGCCAGGCTTACTTACAGCCAGAGAGACGACTGATTTCTTAATGCTGTCAACTTCATCTACTAATTCCGGATCAATTTCAGGTTGAGGAATGACATCTTCTTCGGGCTCTGCTTCAACTTCAGGGCTTGGTTCAGGCTCTACATCTGCCAGGCCGATATCCTGAGATGGTGGGAGATCCGGAGCTTGACGACGGCCACCCATAAGGGCACCGATGATCACAGCCAGACCGACCAGGACTGCAGCACCAATAATGAAGAGCCAGAGGAGATCATCCTCGTCATCAGGAATCATGGTTGCCTGGAGTCGTTGGTTTTCAAGATCATTCATTTGTTGTTTGAGTCTGTCCTCGCGATCCTTGATCGCTGATTTTTCAGCTTCTCTGCGTTTTTGCTCAAGTTCAAGTTTTAGACGTTGTTCTTCTTCCAGATCCACAGCAGACAATTGATCTTTCAAATCATCAAGCTGCTCAGATAGAAGTGCCAGCCTCAGAGAGTCCTGACGTAAACGATCCTGGGCTTGTGCCTGTTGTGCTTCAAAGAGTTGTCGTCGTTCTTCGGCAAGACGGTTCTCTTCTTGCTCGCGTAAGTCTCTTAATTCATTCTCGCGTAGAGTAATTCGATCTTCTTCTTCTTGTCGAAGTCGCGCCAGTTCGGCTTCATGCTCTCTCTGCTTATCGGCTTCTTCCTGTCGGATACGTGCCATTTCAGCATCACGGGCAACCGTATTGGCCTGATCAAGCTTCATCTGCTCTTGTTGAGCTTCTAAATCTTTGATGCGCTTGTTTTCTGTTTCTTCTTTTTGACGTGCTTCAATAGCAGTCATTTTTTCAGCAATAGATTTCAGGAGAAGTTGTTCGGTATCAGGTTTGTCGTTGGTGGCACCCTGAAAATCAGCTGTCATGACCTGTAGTTTATCACCACGCTCACGGTTGAAATGTGAGGCAACCATCGTCACAGTACGGATGTTTTCAATAATCTGTGGTGAAATAGGGTCTTCCAGAATTACAGTTAATTCCATTTTGTTAACCCGTAGGCTCGGACCGCTAATGCTGGCAACTGTATGTCGGGATAATTGTGGATTGCTACTTTCAGAATAGTTCACGAGGTATTGATCATCAGTATTCTCTGAGACACTTTGAAGATCTTCTTCGAGGATAACTTCATTTTCTTCCAGGGAGAGGCTTGCCTCAGCAGCCACTTCGCTTTGGGTTGTATCAGGAATTTCAGCAATCTCGTCCAAATCTTCAGCGGCAGCATAAACAACATCTTCATTGGTGTCTTCTTCTACCGGAACTTCTTCTTCGTATAATTCAAAACCAGGGGATTGTATTCCAGGAAATCCTGGTATATCAGAGGGAACATTCGTTTCAATGGGGCGCTTTTTGAGAATCGTCCGAGTCTTTTTCACACCAGTATTTTCTGTCGACGAGGTGGATGATTGGCTGAGACCAGGAGTTTTGCTTAGAGATTGTTTGAAAATTTCTTGTTCAGGACTGATCTTTCCCTTTTTTGATCCAGGTGCTTCATAAACAGTTGTATATTCTTGAGTTGGGGTTGCTTCCATAACCACGTTTACATTGACGATAAAGTTCTCATGACGTAGAATGCGATAAACAGCATCACTCACTCTTTGATGGATGGTATTCTCCAGCAGAATCTTTTGGGAGAGCACCTCTTTATTGGTGTCCGGTAGTGCAAACACCTGAGAGATCAACATCAGGGAGGTAATGATACCGCCTGTAATGATGTGTTTAAATGCTGGATACTTCATAAGCTTCTCCTCGTTTCTAGCGTCGGCCTTAATTAACCGATCGTTAGAAATGTTATATCAACGCGTCTGTTCTTCGCTTTATTAATTTTGGTATCATTTGCGACCATTGGTACAGTATCGCCAAAACCAATTGCTCGGAATTTGTCAGCGGCAATTCCCTGACTGGTTAAATACCGAATTACCGCACTGGCCCTGGCTGCTGATAACTCCCAGTTTGAAGGAAACTGACTCGACCGGATTGGGTCATTGTCTGTGTGTCCCTCTACTGCAATGGCGTAAGTCGCCTTTTCCATGGTTCCCACCAACTTCACAAGAAATGATTTGATTGGTCCCGAAAGGGTCGCAGTTCCTGAGCTAAAAGCCAGATCGCTGGCAATTCCAAGGGTAACACCCCGGGCATCCATAGAAACCTTAACCTGACTCTGAAGCTCCTGCTCAACCACTAATTTTTTAACTTCTTTATTGATCTGACTCAAGGAAACCTTTTTGCTTTTCTTCTTGGATCCTTGCTTCTTTTGAGTTGAATCACCGAATTGCTCCAGCTTGACTGGATCCAGGGTGGACATGGCGAAAAGGAGCACGAAGAAAGTCATGAGCAGGGTCATCATATCAGCATAGGTGGTAAGCCAGCCGCCCTCGTCCTGTTGTTGTTTCTTTTTTGGTGCCATTGCCATTTTTTTTAGTCCTCGTAAACCCTGTCACGTGGTGCAAGATATGAGTTCAAGAATTCTCTAACCAGAATGGGATGCTTTTTGACCTTGAGCATCACAACACCATCAATAATCATATTTTGAGTAATGTTTCGTTTATCTATTCGTGAGCGCAGTTTTGCTGCTACGGGTAAGAAGAAAAGGTTGGCAAAGAGGGCGCCATAAAAGGTGGTAATCAGGGCAATACCCATGGATTGTCCAAGTTTTGCTGCAGGATCATCATTTCCGCCAGCTCCATCAGAAGGAGCACCCATGGCAAAAAGCATGGCTACCAGACCTACCAGGGTTCCAACCATACCAAAGGCAGGGGAGAAAACACCCATAGTCTTGAAGACATTGGCTTCAGCATCTTCACGAAGTTCTCGATTGACAACACGGGTTTCCATAATGTTGCGGATATCTTCTTCAGGAAGACCATCTACAATCATCTGTACGCCATCTTTCATAAACCAATCATTAATACCATCGGTGGCCTTTTCAAGATCTGCAGTACCCTTTCTGGCAACGCCTGCCAGTTCTACCAACTCACGCAGGGTATCGCTATCCTGGTGTGTGTCACCCTTAAAAACAGCCCAGAGATTGGTATACAGGGAGAGCACCTCTTTAACGGGGAAGGCCATAGCTGTAGCGGCAATCGTACCACCAAGCACAATCATAAGCGACTGGAGGTCCACAAAGGTCATCACACCGTTGGGGAGAACCTGAGATACACCAAATACTGCGTATCCAATCAAGCCTGAACCGAATAATAACCCTATAATGGTTGCAAAATCCATATGCTAATCCTTTTCCTGTTAATCCCTTGCTGAAACGGCTGAACGTAGCCGGTTCTCATTTAGAGCACGCAGGATATTACGCACTTCATCATATCCGGGGTCAATCTGAAGAGCAATATTCCAATTGATGGTTGCTCTATCGATCTGATTAAGCTTATAATAAATCGATCCTCGTCTGGCATATGCCAAAGCCAGGTTTGGATTGTACTCCAAGGCTTCATTTATCTCAATAAGTGCATCTTCATATTCTTCGTTATAGAATAGACGTAAAGAGCGAGAGAGATGTTTCAAGGCCTGGTTAATCTGGGCATCAGAGACATGGCGCGCTAATTGGAGAGCGGCCACGGAATCTTCCAGGACCTGATTTCTTTGCTCAAGATGTTCCACCATCCGATTGAGATGTTCAATCTCGGTGCTAGACATTCTGAGGGAGTCCCTTAGAAATAGCAATTGACGTTCCTGGGCTTTGTGCCAGCTGGAATCAATTACTGTTCGCATGGGCAAGCCATCCTCAGTAACAACACCTGAAACCTTGATACCACCGCGTTGCTTGCTGGCTGAAGATTTAACGCGAGGGAGAAAATAATCCAGTCCAATTCCTATACCGGGTGGGTTCTCACGATCCTCACCGAGATAGGGCAAATTTTGCATATTAGAAAAACCAACATTGATGTGGTATTCCTGGGTCAATGGTACTTTTACTCCAGCATTGATACCCACACCGTCCCATTCAATAATAAAATCAAGACCACCACGATCAGCCATGATATTGGTATTCAACAAGAGTCCCAGAAAGAAGCCAATACTGTTGGCTTTAGCTATCTTGATCGTATCACCAGGTGTGGTCGTTGTATCTAGATCAAATTTTCCAAAATTGGAACCATAGCGTCCAGTACCAATACCCAGATAAGTTTTGAGATTATACTCAGAAAAACTATTCTCACGACTGAGTAGCATATAATAGGATAGATTGCGCACTTTTTCTTCAAGATCAGTAGAATCTGAAGTTGCGCTGGTAACACCAATGTCATTTACACCAATTCCAACTGCGGTTTCACCATATGTCAGAAGTCGGTTTTGAATATGCAAGGAAATGTCATTTTCATTTGATGCGGATCCAGTTTGGATAGCAGACAAGCCTAGACGGAAGTCTCGGGTAATATCTGTTTCCAGAAAAGCGCCCTTGTTCCAATAATCGGTCTCGAAAGCTCCACGAGTAGATTGACCGGCAACACCAATACGTAATAAATAGGATTCGTTATACAGGCTGGACGTTGGGATATGCATCATGGGTCCAGGCCGGGAATAATTCAGAGTTGTTTGACCATAAACAGTCATGCCGGAAGCAACGATAATTAAAATCAGTATATGTTTTAATGTTTTCATATGATGATCTCCAGGATCAGCCTCTCATCTCGTATCATTCCTGCACAAATCGTCTGGCCAGGGTCAAATATTCACTACCTGGGTGACGGGAAACCAATTCTTGAAATGCCAGCTTGGCTTCTGGAAGACGATTCTTGTTTTTAAAAGCCAGACCGATCATTACCAACGCGTCATCCAGCTTATCTGAGTTCTCGAAGCGTTGCACTTGTTCAAACGCACTAATCGCTTCATCGTAAAGACCCTTCTCATAGTAACAGCGACCAACCCAATACTGGGCATTCGCACGCATCGTTACATCAACACCGCCTTGAACGATGTTGTTAAAATCTTCAAGAGCCTGATAATAAAGTTGTTGGTGGTACTTGGTGAGGCCACTTCTATAGGCGGCTTGCTCTTCACCTTCACTCAATTTTGAGCCGCTATACTGCTGTATTGCGGGAGCCGTGGTTACCGTGACATGCTTCCAGGGAGTGTGCAGTTCAGCAAAAACACTATCGGATGTTCCGCTTTCACCGGGCACAAAGTCTGGTGTTTTTCTGGCATTTTCCTGCTGACCCACCAGGCTGGTGATACGTGTGCTCAATAAGGCTCGATCTGTTTCTCCAGCTGCTTTTATCAGGGATATTTCAGATTGCAAACTATCAATCACCTGGGTCTGGTATCTCAAACGAACTTCAGTTTCAGCTAATTTGTGTTGGTAGCGATTTAATTCTTCTTCCAGCTCCATCTGTTGCCCCAATAGTTCAGGGGAATCAATGCTTTCAGCATCTGTTTTGCTGGTATCTTCGATCATCAGACCGATATCATATAACAAACTTCCTGGATTACTTTGACCAAAAACAGTCAGTCCAATCAGGAGCATAGCAAGGATGATATGGGGGCGTGATATCTGCATGGATCTAATTCTAGCGATTTCCCTTTAAAAAGTCACGAGCCTGGTTTACCAGTTCACTTTCTGGATATTCACGGAGAAAACGCTCCATGTTTTCCTGGGCTTTCAAATAGCGACCGAGTTGCTGATAACTGATGGCAATTTTAAACAGGGCATGATCACTCTTGTTGTTTTCGTCAAAGTTGAAAACCTTGTCAAATTCAGTAATGGCGGATTCAAAATCTTCTAAGGAATAGTAACATTCGCCAATCCAGTACTGGGCATTGTCCGCATAGGCACCCGTAGGTTCACGAGCTATAATGATCCGAAACTCCTGGATGGCTTCAAGAAAATCATTATTAAAATAATTATTGAGAGCATCGTTGTAAGCCATGCGGTAATCGGCATTAAGGTTATAACCCTGTGCCTTAGGCTGAACCATTGTCACCGGTTTTTCAACAGGTCGAGGTGTTGTGGCCACTTGAAGTGTGGTCTTGACCTTTACGGGTACTGGTGGTTTGGATTCAACAGGTCGAAGTGTTGGTTTGGCAGCTACAGTTTCCAGATCTACTTCGGTATGAGCTTCTATGGCGAGTTGCTCAATTTGGATTTCAAGGGAGTCGTTCATACGTTCCAAATTTTGCATACCCATCTTCAGAGAATCGATTTCCCGAATCAGGACGTAAATATTGCCTCTCAAATTGATGATGTCTGGATCGCGAGGTGTGGCAACCACTTCAATAATAGGCTGCTCAGCTTTTTCATCCAGCTTGGTCTGATAAACGGCGATCTGAGTATCCATTGTTGCAATGCTGGCTCTGAGGAGTTCAACTTCCTGCCGTGATTCGCGGAGCTTGACCACTTCAGCCGAAAGCGCTTTCATCTGAGATTGCATTTTCAGTTGCTCAATACTTGGAGCAGGCGTGGCCGGCTTTTTTTGCGTACAGGCCATGAGTCCCATAAGGGTCGCCAGGGAAAGGGTTAATATGAGTGGGCGCTTAGATATCATGCTCTTCCCAATCAATGGAGTAACTATAGCCTATAAAGGAGCCAAATGAATTGGGTACATAAAGTTCAAATTCACCACTGGCACCCGGAAAAAGAGATGTGTCAGTGTTTACGCCACTGGAAAACACATGGTGTGAGCCTTTTACAAATGCAGTCAGCTCACGCGTATCACCACTCCAGTTAATTCTGAAAAGAAAATTCACTTTGACAAAGTCAGCTCGCCGGCCACCAATATTTTTTACCACGCCAGAAAGAATGGTATTACCACTACGGTCCTTGCGTTCTTTGATGCTACCGGAAAGAACCACGTTGCCAGTGTATTTGCTATCGCGGGTATCACCCTTGACATCCTGGGTACCGGCCATATTGGCACGATCACCAGTCATATTCATGGGAGCACCACCTCTTGCTGTATTACCTGCGTCTGAGACTGCAGGGGCATCATCTGAGGTGGGAATGTTATCTACAATGCGTAAGACCTGGTCTCTAGAGACAGAAAGGACACCGATAAGTGTTTTGACTTGGATATTATCTTTATCCTGATCAATGACATCTCCAAACAGTTTGGTGCCATTCTCTAAATGTACTTCCTTACTATATATACTTAAGGGGTTTGTCCAAACTTCACTTTGAGTTTGAAGTTCAGTCAATTTCTTTTTAACGTATTTTAATTCGGCAGCCAGACGTTTGACTTCATAGTTGATTTCACTTGTGACAAAATCAGCAGACTCGCCAGCTTCCGGTTTCTTATTTCTTAATTGATCCAGATTATAGATCAGATTATCAGCTTGTTCACCGCTCTGCCAGGCAGATTCATCTGTGCCCTGAGCATCTACACCTGCAGATTCAGCACGATCTACTTCTTCGCCTGCCTCTGATTTTTTGTCCCAGGATTCTTCTTCCGGTTTTGATTTACCACCGAACATTGAGCACTGAACAAACGTCAGGGTTAGAGCCAATAACAGTACTTGTAAGCTGTATCGTTTCATACGCAGCCTCTTCCGACTTAACATCGCTTCCAGTTTTATGCGGAGTGTAACCTGTCCTGCACCGCATTCGTGAAGAATTTAGGGAGCCATTAAAATCTTGTCAAGGAAATACAACTGTTTTTTAGGCACTTATAGCGACTACTTAACAAAATGCTTTAAGTGATACTACATATTGTGGTTTTAAATGAGGGGGTTTCCGTATCTTGTGGAAAAAAAGGGGCAAAAAGAGCTGTTTTGGACAAAAAAATCAATGGTTTAAGTGATTTTTCTCATTTTTTAGCAAAATTTTTGCCAAGGCGAGAGCAGGCGACGAAGCGATCAATTCAGGAATGGAGGCGAGAGCTTTTCGATATGGCGCCCAGGAAGCAGTTTGAATCGCTTTTTCCTGAAGTAGCCATTGGAAGGCATCATGCTCATGGCTGAGTTGAGGATCCCTGAGCTCAACTTCAGCGATAAATGCAGGGACATGTATGATCTCATCTGTGGTGTGGAGGTAGTATGTGGAGACATGATCGAGGGCATAGAAATGCAGGGGCGCAAGACCGGTCTCTTCTTCCAGTTCCCGCACACCCGCTTCCCAGGCGCTTTCTCCGGTTTTGATTTTACCGGCAACGGGCTGCCAGATTCCAGGGTAGCTGTTGTCAGGAGTGCGCCTTAACAATAGAAAGCTTAAGCCGTCATTTGTTCTAGCGAAGGGGAAGACATCTATATACTTCATCATTTAATGTACTCTAATCTCTTGTAAGCTCTAAACCTTCGAAAGGATTATTCGTCACCGCTTTTTTGAAAGACAACCACTGAATCACCGATGACCTCAATCTGGCCGCCCCAACGCCTGGCCAACCAATGCATGGTTTGAGGAGAAAAAAAGACAACATGGGTCTCATCTTTTATATAGTGCCAGGTACTAAAATCTAGAGCAGGCAGACGTAAGCTGGTCATGACCCCGAAAAATCCGGTGGGTTTTAAACAATCCCAGAGACGATCCAGCTCCTCAAGAGGTCTATGGAGATGCTCAACAACTTCAGTAGCTGTGATAAAGTCATAGCTATCCTTAAAAACGTCATGTCCTGGAGCGTAAAAAGTATCATAAAGGGACATATGATGCCCACGTTCTTCAAACATGAGTTTGAGCAGGGGGCCTGGACCAGAGCCAAAATCGAGACCACTGGAATGCTCAGCAATTCGATTGAGCATGGGCTCACTCATTTTTTGGAGAAAATTACGGTAGCGTGAATCTTCAAGGTCATTTTGATGAAATTCATAGCGCTTGAATTCCTCATCCCTACTCAGATGCGAATCAGGATGAGCAAATACCAGGTCACAAATGGGACAATGCAAATATTCACGAAACTGATCTGAATGAAAGTAAGAGGTGTTGGGATTGGAACAGAGGGGGCAGTGGAGAGGCTTCATAAAGATCTACATATACACCAAGCGGGGATTGAATCCCCGCTTGGTGTATAGTCGGTATTAATGTTTTTGCTTAGAATGGCAAAGGCTCGTCGTCTTCACCACCAAATGGAGTACCGCTTGGTGCTGAACCGCCTGAAGGTGCTCCACCTCCACCACCATAACTGCCTCCACTCTGGCTGCGTCCACCACCTTGTGAACCACCACCGCTTCCAAGAGAAGTCACTGCATTGGCGATTACTTCTGTCGTGTACATCTTGACACCATCTTTGTTTTCCCATGAACGGGTTTGCAGGCGACCTTCAACGTATACCAGGGCACCCTTATCAAGGTAGTTGGCTACAAATTCAGCCGTCTTGCCGAAAACCACAACTCTTGTCCATTCGGTCTCGTCTTTATAATTTCCTTCTCTGTCTTTACGAGACTCAGTTGTAGCAACGCTTAGGTTGACAACTGCCATCTGACTTGCAGTATATTTCAACTCTGGTTTTTGACCGAGACGACCGACCAGGATTGCTTTATTTACACTATTCTTTTGCATGTTTCCTCCAATTAATATTTACTGCTGAATATAGAACATAATAATATAGTTATTGTCTCATAAGAGTTTTACGAACAGAAATTAATATTGATACAAAAAAGCTAGCCACTAATCAACAAAACACATATTTCAATCTTCAATCTTCAATCTTCAATCTTCAATCTTCAATCTTCTCACTGATCCATTTTTCTATATCAGCAATAATCCAGGCTTCAATATTATAGCCTCTATGCTTCAGAGCAATAGCTTCCCAGACTCCACCGGTTACATGAGCCCAGGGCTCCTTAAAATATTGGAGGTCTATGTCGTCACCAACTACCACAATGATTCCATCATTTTCCTCATAGACTGAAGACATATCAGGAAACCGAGGACCCCTACTTAGATCCACCGGGCCGAGTAAGGGATTGCCATGTGATAAATTCACATGGTCCTTCACAGGCTGATTTGAGTCTGGATCTGAAAGTCCCTTAAAAAGGATGATGGCTTGCTGCAATTTATGTACATCTAGAGCAGCAATCTGTTCACGGCAAACGGTTATACTTTCAGAATATGATACAATACTTCCCTGGGGAAAGGCTTGTTTCAATCTGTTTTTGAATTCAGGGGCGCAGAAAATGATTGGAGCTGGATTCATTCCTGGTTGAAAGCCTCATCGTCCGGAATGTTTATTTCTGGCTCACTGTTATCCTGCAACAAATCTTCAACGACAAGATCATTTTTTGAAAAATCCACAATACGCTCTTCAGCCAGCCCTGAATCGCCTGATAAGGATTCATTGTCATCTCTATCAGAGAATTCTTCTTCGAGAACCTCAAGGTTTGACCGAAGACTGTTCTTTAATTTTATGAGAATTGAATCCCGTTGCGCTTGCAGCTTACGAATTTCGTTTTGAATCTGGGACAAGTCCTCCTGAGCAGCAAACAGCAAGGCTTCTTTCTCAGTATTGGCCTTGCGAATAACAATATCTGCTTCGTCTTGTGCGTTTTTCAGGGTTTCCTGAGCGGTCTTTTGTGCCAGGAGCAAAGTTTCCTTCAAACTATCTTCCACATTCATGTATGTAGTTAGTGCGAGACGGGCTTCTTTATTCTCTACATGGATTTCGTTGGATTCACGAATCAGCGTTTCCAACTCATCGGCTATGTCTCCCAGAAATTCGTTCACCTGGTCTTTACTATAACCTAGAGGAGATTGTTTAAATTCCTGATCTCGAATGTCTTGTGGGGTTAGGCGTCCCATTATTGTCTCCTCATTTAATATTCCCTGGCTCCGAAAAGTGCTGTTCCCACGCGAAGATGGGTCGCTCCCTCTTCAATGGCGATTTTAAAATCACTGGACATACCCATTGATAGGATGGCAGTTTTCCCACTCGTTCCCACCTGTTTTACAACCTGTTCAGATAAAAGCATCATCTCTCTAAAGGCGCGTCTGATGCGAGCAGCATCCGATGTGAGGGGGCCTATGGTCATCAGGCCCTGAAACTGCAAATTGGGTTTTTCGGCACAATAAGCCGCCAGTTCCATAGCCTGTGCCGGTTCAACACCCTCTTTATTGGCTTCACCGGAGATATTGATTTCCACCAGAACGGGTATACATAAATCCTGGCCACCAAAGCGTTGGTCCACAGCATCAGCGATACGGGTAGAATCAATGGTGTGGATGATATCAACCCTGCCAGGAAGATATTTTACTTTATTGCTCTGAAGATGCCCGATAAAATGTCTGACGATGCCATCTGGATTGAACCCGGGAAATTTATCACGAACTTCCTGGGCTCGATTTTCTCCAAAATCACGCAAACCTACATTGTAGGCCTGTTGCATGTCTTCCACAGGTTTCCGCTTGCTGACACCAATAAGCGTGATGTCTTCAGTAGCTCGGCCAACCCGGTGAGCAGCCTCGGCTACTTCATCCTGGATTTGGCTCAACCGTTCAGCAAAGGTTGATGTACCCATGGAACAACTCCCTTATTTGGCTGGCGGTGTTTCTCCCTCACCGTCAAAGATATCCTTTTGCTCGACATCTGGGGTTTCACCATTAAGTTCGATTCCTTCAGGATCTTTTTCTTCCTGAACCCGAGTCACAGCAGCAATAGAATCACCATCGTCCAGGCGGATCAATTTGACGCCCTGTGTATTCCGACCAATACTACGTATGGAGGAAACAGGCTGTCGAATGAGCACGCCACGACTGGTAATAATCATCAGATCATCATTATCCACAACTTCCAGGAGAGAAACCATACTGCCAACCTTGGGTGTAGTTTTGATGGTGATAATACCTTTCCCTGCGCGATTCTGAACACGATAGTTGATCACTTCTGTTCGTTTACCAAAACCATGTTCAGAAACAGCCAGCACGGTACCTTCGCGACGAACCACGATCATACCTACAACCTGATCATCATCGCCCTTAAGCTCGATACCCTTGACACCCATGGTCTTACGACCGGTGGGACGAATGTTGGTTTCACTAAAGCGAATAGACATACCATTTCGGGTTCCCAGAATAATGTCATTTTCACCAGAGGTGATTTGAGCATCAATCAGATGATCATCTTCACGAATATCGATGGCAAAGATACCACCTTTCATAGGACGACTATAGGCTGTGAGTACGGTTTTCTTGACCAATCCTTTGGCGGTAGCCATGGTGATGAAAAGATCTTCCGCATAATCTCTTACAGCAATGTAAGCCTGGACATTTTCACCCTGGTCTACACGTAAGAGATTGATCAAGGCACGACCACGTGTGGCTTTTCCAGCCTGAGGAATTTCATGCACACGTAACCAGTGACATTTTCCGCGATCAGTAAAGAACAGGATATAGTCATGGGTGGAGGCCGTAAAGAGATGTTCGATAAAGTCTTCATCTCGGGCTTTGGCTCCAGCAGAGCCTCGACCACCTCTGTTTTGACGACGATAACCACTGACGGGGTATCGTTTGATAAAACCGTTATGAGTGATGGTAATGACCATCTCTTCTTCAGCGATCATATCCTCAATAGTAAAATCCTTGGCGTCAAAGACGATCTCAGTCCGACGGTCATCACCATAACGATCCTGAACGTCACGCAATTCGGTTTTGATGATCTCCATGCGCATTCCGCGGTTATTGAGGATCTCAGTCAAACGAGCAATGATTTTCAGAACCTCAGTATACTCATCAAGGATTTTCTGACGTTCCAGGCCCGTAAGTTTCTGTAGACGCATATCCAGAATGGCTTGAGCCTGTATTTCAGACAACCCAAATTTGGACACCAATGCCGCTTTGGCTTCAGGTGGATTTTTGGATCCGCGGATGGTCTTGATGATTGCATCAAGATTATCCAGGGCAATTTTCAAACCCTCTAAAATATGAGCCCGATGCTCGGCTTCCTTGAGTTCGAATTGCGTTCGCTTAACCACAACTTCATGACGAAATTTGATAAACTCTGCGATAACCTCTTTCAGAGTAAGTACTCTCGGTAAGCCATCTACCAGCGCCAACATAATGACACCGAAAGTTTCCTGCATTTGAGTATGCTTATACAGCAAATTCAGAACGACCTCTGGAACCACATCACGTTTTAACTCAATCACGAGTCGGATACCGTCCTTATCTGATTCATCACGAATATCAGAGATACCCTCGACTTTTTTGGTGCGAACCAGCATGACAATTTTTTCAATGAGAGAAGATTTATTGACCTGATAAGGAATCTCAGCTATGACCAGGCTAAAGCGACCGTTCTTATGCTCTTCAATATTAGCTCGAGCACGTACGGTAATCTTACCACGACCCGTTTCATAGGCGTCCTTGATGCCAGCAGCCCCATAAATAATGGCAGCCGTTGGAAAATCTGGTCCCTTTATGTGTTCCATGAGCTCAGACACGGTAACTTCAGGGTTGTCGATCTGGGTCACAATGGCATCCACAACCTCATTCATATTGTGAGGAGGAATGTTAGTGGCCATACCTACAGCGATACCGCTGGAACCATTAAGTAGCAGGTTTGGAATTACCGCAGCCAAGACTGATGGTTCTTTCAGGCTCTCGTCAAAGTTTGGGGTAAATTTTACCGTCTCTTTTTCAAGATCCTTGAGCATCTCACTGGAAATACGTTTCATCCGGGCTTCTGTATAACGCATAGCTGCTGCGCTATCACCATCGATGGATCCAAAGTTACCCTGTCCATCCACGAGGGGGTAACGCAATGAAAATTCCTGTGTCATACGTACCATGGAATCGTATACGGCAGAATCACCATGAGGGTGATACTTACCCATGACGTCTCCAACAATACGGGCACTTTTACGATAAGCTCGATTATACCCCACACCCAACTCCATCATTCCATACAGGATGCGACGATGAACGGGCTTTAAGCCATCCCGAACGTCGGGTAGGGCACGTGACACAATCACCGACATGGAATAATCCATATAGGATTTTTTCATTTCCTCTTCGATCGATGTGTTCAGGATGTTCTGTCTCTGAATCTCCAACTCAATACCTCTTTATTCTAGTTCTTTCAAATTCTTTATTCTGGTTTGATGTGCTTCCCCTTCGAGAGCCTCAGGGAGACACACTTAGTGTCATGCTGAGCCTGTCGAAGCGCGACACTGCCAATTAGACATCAATATTTGTAACATATTTTGCATGGGACTGAATGAACTCACGACGCGGCTCAACCACATCACCCATCAGGGTTGAGAATATTCTATCCGCCGCTGCAGCATCATCAAGGTTCACGCGCATCATGGACCGAACTTCTGGATCCATGGTTGTGTTCCATAACTGATCAGGGTTCATCTCTCCCAAACCTTTATAACGTTGAATCTTAGCTCGGTCAGGGTCGCCACCTTCAGTCAACTTTTTGATGGCGACGTCCCGTTCATCATCATCATAGCAGTATTTTTCCTTTTTGCCAACACTCACCCGATAAAGAGGAGGCATAGCAATATATACGTACCCCCCGATGATCAATTCGGGGAGATATCTAAACAGAAATGTCAGCAGCAAGGTACGAATGTGTGCGCCATCAACGTCAGCATCGGTCATGATCACAATTTTGTGATAACGTAATTTATCGATGTCGAAGTCTTCCTTGAATCCGGCGCCAAAGGCAGTGATCATCATCCTGATTTCGTTATTGCCTAGAATCTTATCAATACGAGCTTTCTCGGAGTTAATAATTTTACCTCGCAGAGGTAGAATTGCCTGGAACCTTCGATCACGTCCCTGCTTAGCAGAGCCACCAGCAGAATCTCCCTCAACCAGATAAATTTCACACATGGCAGGGTCTTTGTTCGAGCAATCAGCCAGTTTTCCAGGTAAATCGCCACTTTCCAGGGCACTTTTACGACGAGTCAATTCACGTGCTTTACGGGCAGCATCACGCGCCTGGGCGGCCAGGAGACTTTTTTCAATTACACGCTTGGCAATAGCAGGGTGTTGTTCCATAAATTCGTTCAATTGATCACTTACGAATGAATCAACAGTACCCTTGATATCACCATTGCCCAATTTAGTTTTGGTCTGACCCTCAAACTGAGGTTCAGCTACCTTGATGGAGATAACACAGGTCAAACCTTCACGAACATCATCACCACTTAAGGTGGTATTCGTCTTTTTGAACAAGTTATTACGAGTTGCGTAGTTATTCAGGGTTCTGGTTAGAGCCGTTCTCAGACCGGAGAGGTGAGTACCACCCTCAATAGTGTTAATGTTGTTCACATAACTGAGGATATTCTCATTATAACTATCATTGTACTGAAAGGCGATATCAATTGGAACATCATCCTTTTCACCCTCGAAAGCAATAACCTGGGGGTGCAGAGCATGCTTATTCTCATTCAGGTAATCAATAAATTGCTTCAAGCCACCTTTGTAGAGATATGTTTCGGAGCGGTTTTCATCCTCGCGCTCGTCCTTTAGATGAATTGTTAGGCCCTTGTTGAGGAAGGCAAGCTCACGAATACGGTCTTCCAAAACATCCCAGTCAAAAACATGATATGTAAAAATGGTTCCATCTGCCTTGAAAGTAACTTTTGTACCACGTTTTTTGGTTTTACCTGTAATCTTCATGCCCTCGGTCATGAGACCCTGTTCAAACCCCACCTCGTGGATGGAACCATTACGGTAAACTTCCACAGTTAAATATTCTGCCAGGGCATTTACAACAGACACACCGACACCATGGAGGCCACCAGAAACTTTGTAGGAGTCCTTATCGAATTTTCCGCCGGCATGCAGAGAAGTCATAACAACCTCCACGGCAGGGCGGCCTTCTTCTTTGTGCATATCAACTGGAATACCACGGCCATTATCTTCAACGGTGATGGTTTCACCCTTGCCAACAGTAACGGTAATTGTATCACAATATCCACCCATGGCTTCATCGATGGAATTGTCAATCACTTCATAGACTAAATGATGAAGACCACGCTTACCCACATCACCAATGTACATGGCGGGGCGCTTGCGAACGGCTTCAAGACCTTTGAGGACGGTAATAGATTCCGCACTATAACTTTTTGCTGCAGGATTTGTTTGTTTGTCACTCATGTAAACTTGATATCCTTAACTACGGTTTTTGCTAATGCTTCATTAACAGTGTTTATCAAATTGCTTTTCATAAATACGAGTTCATTACGCCAAACCGGTGAACTGACTTTTACATAAAGAACACCTTTTTCAATACGTTCAGCTTCACTAATTTGCGCTATTCTCTCCCCAACGATCTCAGCCCAGCGGGAGACAGCCATATTCTGCTGGATCGCCTTATCAATACCCAGATCTTGAAAGAGCTGAGTAAATACATTTCCAATAATTTGTGCTTTAGCCATGGGCCTGTATCATACCCGCATCAATTATTTGCAAGGTATCTCCCTCGAGTTCGAGACCATGATGTCTCAGATCTGCCAGGTCTGTGGCTGTGATAAATATTTGGTGTCCACTACGGAGACTCTCTACAATCATGGTACTACGCTTCACATCGAGTTCAGCAAAAAGATCATCCAGCAGAAACACAGGGGGTTCATCCAGAAAGGTTTCCAGAAAACGACCCTCAGCAAATTTAATGGCTACTAAAACAAGTTTGTGTTCCCCTTGTGAACCAAATTTTCGTAGATCTTTGGTATTGAGGTAAAACGTGAACATGTCACGATGGGGTCCGCGGGTGGTGGTCCCTTTGCGCATATCATCAGCTAAAGAATCCTGATAAGCATTCCGGTACAGACCTTCAAGCTCACCGGCAGTTGATCTTACATTGGAGATGAAAGCCATTTTTAGGGAGTTCTCATCTTCAAGCTCAGCATAGGCAGCATACAGAAGCTTTTTAAACTCAGCAATATGCTTACTGCGAGCTGCATGGAGTTGTGCTGAAATTTTGGCGCGTTGGTCATCCAGCGTGGACATTTGAATTCTGTCTATAGGAGTACCATCATTGGCATAACTCTGTAGCAAGGCATTGCGTTGCTTGAGAATGCGGGCATAGGTCTGCAGGTTTTCAAGGTAACCGCTGTCAACCTGGGACAGGAGTTTGTTAAAAAACAGCCGACGGATTTCAGGTGATCCAAAGGTTAAATCACTGTCTTCAGGAGTAAGCGAAACCAGCGGAAATCGACCAATGATCTGTGCGCGACTGCTCAGGTTCTTATCGTTCACGCTAACTAATTTTTTTCTTGATGACTCCACCTTGAGGCGAACCTCATGATCATTTTCATGATGATCCTTAAAAACACCTTTCAGTTGATAGCCCACCTTGCCATGTTGAGCAAGATCAGCATCCAAACGAGTCTTAAAGCTCCGTGTATAAGCCAGGCTGTGGATGGCTTCCAGAATAGTGGTTTTGCCAGCACCGTTTTCACCATGAAGAATATTGGTGAAAGCACCAAATTCCATGGAAACCTGCTCGTATTTACGAAAACCAATCATCGTAAGAGACTTAATCAACATACCTGAGTTTTGATTGTGGCTTTATCGTTAATCATTACGTATCGATTCAATACCTTATCTTTGCCAGTTAATCAACCGGTCAATTTAATCCATGCTTTAGAATCAGTTTGACGACCGGCTGTCCTGCAAAGATAGCTGTCTATCCCTGAAGCCTGATGGGCATCAGGAGCATTACTAATTCTTCTTTATCAGCCTGTACTTCAGGCAAGATCAATCCAGGACCAATTTCAGAACCCAACCTGAAGACTACGCGATCCGTTTCAACATTTTTAAGCATATCCTTGAGATAAATTGAATTATATCCCAGGGTCAATTCTTCACCATCATAATCGGACAGAACTTGTTCTTTAGCACTGGTGCTGGCCTCTGGATCTTCAGTAAAAACTTCGATATAACCAGGGTGCAGTTTCAGGGCTACCTGATGTGTCGTACGGTTTGAAAAGATGGATACACGACGGACAGTGGTGACCAGATCTTTACTGGAAAGTGTGACTGTCTTATCGTTGGTTGAAGGTATAACACTACCATAATCTGGATATTGCTCATCAATCAGGCGGCTGAAAATGGTGGCCGTCTCTGTGGCAACGCTAATGTGCTTTTCCCCAACGGATAGATTGATGCTGTCACCATCATCCAGAAAAGACTGGATCAGCGACAAAAATTTTGGTGGAACAATGATATTGGCTTCAAAATCTGAAGAGACAAAATCCCGGTTGGTGTATTTCACCAGACGATGGCCATCAGTGGCAACGGCGCGAATTTCGTTTTTCTTCAATTCAAAAAGCACACCCAGAAGAGCAGGCTTCAGCTCATCCTTAGAAACAGCAAACACGGTTTTTTCCACAGTGCGTTTTAAGACCTTAGACTTGATCTCAAGACTATTCGCTGGACCCAGTTCTGGAGCTTCGGGAAAATCCATGGCAGGACGCCCCACTATCTTATAAGTACCTCCTGTGGTGGATAGCGTCACGCGGCTATCATCTGACCAGGCAAAGGTGAGTTCAGTATCAGGTAGTTCGCTGGTGATTTCCTGCAGCAGTCGAACAGGTAGTGCAACAGCACCCTCATCTTCACCCACGACATTCAGGTTCAGAGTATAAGTAATCTCGATATCAGTACTGCGCATGGAGAGAACATTCCCTTTCACGGTGAAGAGAATGTGGTTGAGGATGGGCATGGTTGAGCGGGTGGGGCTTACGCGAGCCACCTTTTGCAAGCCGTGTAAAAGGGTTGACGAATCAACGGTAAATTGCATGGTTTTGATCTCCGAATGTCGGGTTATTCACTGTCCTATTTAAAGCAAACCAAACTAAACTTCGAACCGAGCAATTCAAAGCTTGAACCTGTCTAATTTGACCAGCAATTGTAACTTTTCGTCCAAAACGCCCCTTTAAAGGCCGTGAAATGACTTGAGGCAGGACTAACCCAGGGTAAGGCGAGACAATATTGTGAGATTTTCACTATTATGATAGTCTTACCGCCTGGATATGAAGTACTCCTTGTTGAGACCCGATCATCGCCTAGTTTTGGAGCATCAATTTGTAAACTATGTGAATGGGGCGGTTTCTGAAAAATTTTGTAGCAGGTTCGTTTATAAACAATCCGATTCGGTTCAGGCTTTTTCTCGCCTTTACAGGTATTCTGGCAGGAGTGATCCACCCCTGGTTCAAAAGCGATGTGACAGCAGAGCTTTCTGACACAAAAATGATGTTTATGTTGGGCTTTTCAACCGCAACTTTCACATTCATGCTTACTCTTTACCGCCTTTTGCAGAACCTCTTCCAAAAGGGGGTCAGCGTTGAAGGTCGCAAGGTTGACTTCGATGAGCGCACTCTGGTGAGGGCGGGAGGTATTTTTTGGTTCATCCCTTTTGGCTTGACTCTACAGGTCGCTACCTTCAGCTCAGCGGCACTTGATCCTCACTTTGGAAAGGTCATGATTATTCAGGGACTGGCCATCAGTTTGGGTGCCTGGTTGTCGCAAAGAGTTAAAAAATAATACTTAACTCTGTATAAAGTCTATAGCCGAAAGGGCTGCAATCGTCCCGTCTGAGACGGCTGTAGTTATTTGTCGATAACGTTTCTCGCGAACATCTCCCGCCGCAAAAACCCCATCCAGGTTGGTCATCATTGCTGCATCGGTCACAATCTCATTCCGACTATTCAATGCTAAAGACCCAGGCAACGCCACTGTATTAGCAACATACCCTATGAAAACGAATATTCCATCTGTAGAGACGATAGAACGCTGGTTCGTTTTCATGTTCATAAGTTCTACACCAGTGAGGGTTTGATCACCCAAAACTGCTTGAATTTCTGACTCCATAATGAAAGCAATTTTCTCATTCTCGCGAGCAATTTTAACAGCATGCTCAGTCGCTTGAAAATGATCAAATTGATGAATCACGGTTACTTTACTGGCATACTGGGTAAGTGATACAGCTTCTTCGAGCGCAGAATTACCCCCGCCAACAACAATGATCTCCTTGCCTTCAAAAAAATCACCATCACAGGTTGCGCAATAGGAAACCCCGGAGCCTTTAAATTTGGTTTCGCCGGGGACCCCCATGGATCTTGGAGTGCCACCAGTGGCTACAATAACTGCTTTTGCAGCAAACACTTCATCATCATCAATTTCTATCTGTTTTAGTTCTCCGCTAAGGTCCATGCTGGTGACTTCGACATTTGACTCAATTTTACAACCAAATGTCTTGGCCTGGGCTTTCATGTCGAGACTTAAATCTCGGCCGGAGATATCTACTTTGGCACCTGGATAGTTTGCGATGGCATGGGTAAGCACCATCTGACCACCGATCGACCCTTCATTAATGATGAGTGTCTTCAATTTGGCTCGTCCAAGATAGATACCTGCCGTTAATCCAGCAGGTCCTCCACCAAGGACAATTACATCGTAAGTATCAGTTATCTTGTTCATATTTAGGCGAAATGTTTATCCAGTAATTCTTTAACCTGTTTTTTAGATTGGATCGAAGATGTGGCTTCCACAGCTTCCCCATTTTTAAAATAGTAAGTAAAAGGTAGCCCCATAAATCCAGCAGATTTAGGGTGGTTACGAATGACATGGGCATCAGGGCTGTCAAAGGCCATGTCGTAGAAGACGACACTTTCATATTTTTCTTCCAGGTCTTCCATTATATCGTATACGGGCAGACACATTGGACCCATTCGACCACAACAGACCATGACCTTTTCATTGCTTTCAATAACCTGTTTAAAATCCGCTTCTGATGTGATGTGCTTTAGGTTTGTGTTTAACATATTTTCTCTCCATTTATTGCTGATTGTCAATAGTTTCGAAATGTTGGACGATATTATGCCAGGGGAGTTACAAAGAATTAAGACCAACGAAACAACAGCTCTTTCTATTTGTCGATCAGATATTATTTTCTGTGAGCTATCCACAATTCCTGAATAACCATTTCTTTTAATCCAAGGAGGCGTCATTTTATAAGATGGAAAAATCTGTGTATGTTGAAATTGTCTTTCCCCTGAGCCTGGATCAGGCCTTTACCTATTCTGTTCCTGAAGAACTAAACGATGTCGTTCAAATTGGGCAACGGGTGATTGCATCGTTGGGTCGACGAAAACAACAGGGCATGATCATTGGCGTCAAACAAGACCCGCCTGCAGATTTTACGGGTAAATTAAAAAGTTTTGAAAATATTGTTGATCCTGTTCCGGTTTTTGACCTCCACCTCATCAACCTTCTGAAATGGATGAGTCGCTATTATTTCACACCCCTGGGAAAAGTGATTCAGTCTGCCATTCCCTCCGATGCCCGCATGAAAAAAGAAGTCATTATCCAACCAACAGCTCTATTGCATGGCACAGACGAATTCACCCGCTTTCTGAAAACAAAGGGTCTGGTGCGCCTTTCAATGTTGAAACGAAAATTCGGTGCTGACACTGCCGTTAACCTGATCGCCAGACTACAGAGGCAGGGTCTTCTCGAGCTGGAAAATGAATTTGGATTCAAGGGGAAAAGAGCTTCCAGTTATCTGGTAATTCCTGATCTGGGGCGGGATTCAGAAATCCCTACCAACGCCCGCGCTCAGCAAAAAGCTTTTGATATTCTTAACGATTTTCCCGATGGAATCCAGATGGACAAACTTCGCGATGACTATGAAGTTTACCGCCCGATTATTCACAAACTGGCCGATCGTGGTCTGGTCACTTTGCAGGAAATTGAACCTGACATTGATCCACTAAAAGACTACCACCGACCACCGCCTAAAACGGTCGAACTGAATCACGAACAGAGCATTGCCCTCAATGAAGTAACTCGTTCTCTTGATGCCCATACCTTCACTCCCTATCTACTTTTTGGTGTGGCTGGAAGTGGGAAAACAGAAGTCTACTTAAATGCTGCAGCTCATACTCTGGCACAGGGTCGTTCCGTCATTGTCCTCGTCCCTGAAATTGCTCTGGCACCTCAAATAGCTTATCGTTTTCAATCACGCTTTGGTAACGTCGTGGCACTCTGGCATTCTGGCCTGAAGGGCGCTGAAAGACTATGGACCTGGCAACAAATCCAGAAAAACAACTTTACTATTGTGGTGGGTGCTCGTTCGGCAGTCTTAACACCCCTTAAAGACCTGGGTCTCATCATTGTGGACGAGGAACAGGAGAACAGTTACAAACAGCAGGACAACGAACCACGTTATCATGCCCGCGATGTTGCCCTGATGCGCGGAAAAGAGGAAAAGGCAGTCGTCTTGCTTGGATCAGCTACACCCTCACTGGAAACCTATTACAATCTGACCACGTCTCGCTATAAGGGACTCCATCTCACTAAACGTTGGGAGAAGGCTAAACCACCTCTTGTGGACCTGGTTGATATGGGTGTTGAGCGAGAAGAGACTCGGGACTATGCCAGCCCCTTCTCGAGAAAGCTGACTTCAGCAATCAGGGAGACTCTGGACAACGACAAGCAGGTTATTTTATTTCAGAATCGTCGTGGTTATGCACCAGTAATCACCTGTAAGGATTGCAATTGGACGATGACCTGCCCTCATGATGATATTTCATTGACCTATCATAAGATAGGCAACAAGATGCGTTGTCATTTTTGCGATTTTGAAGCTCCTACTCCAGCAAGCTGTCCTGAATGTCGGTCGCTATACCTGAAGTTTGGCGGCATGGGGACCCAGATGGTAGAAGAGGCCCTGGAAGCTCAGTTTCCCGATGTACCGGTTTGTCGAATGGATATGGATACTACCCGCGGTAAGGGTGCCCACACGAAACTATTGGGAGATTTCGCTCGCGGGGATTACAAAATTTTACTGGGTACCCAGATGATTGCCAAAGGACTGGATTTTGAAAATGTCACTTTGGTAGGGGTCATTAATGCTGACTCAGGATTACACTTTCCAGACTTTAGATCCAGGGAAAAAACTTTCCAACTGGTATATCAGGTATCCGGTCGATCTGGTCGTGGTGAGTTTCCCGGTCGGGTTGTTGTACAGAGCTGGATGCCAGAAGATATTTCCATCCAATGTGCTACAAAAAGTGATGTCAAACTCTTCTATAATGGGGAGCTAAACGATCGCGACCAACTACAGTATCCACCCTTTTCCAGAATGATTTCATTTGGATTTCAAGGGCGTTCGCGTGATGCAGTGATTCGTCTGGCAGAACGCGCATCAGAAGCATTTAAAAAGCAAAAGGTAGTTCAATTATTAGGACCTGCCCCAGCCATGATTGAAAAAAGTCACATGGGTTTCCACTGGAAGTTGGTTCTAAAAACCTCCAAAGCTGAGGATCCCAGCGGTGGCGTTCTCCGCCAGGCTGCTGGACATGTATTACAAAGCACCCAGGACAAATATGTCAGGGTAACCGTGGATGTAGACCCCTATCAAATCCTCTAGCAAAATTTATTTTTTTCTGCTCTATATTCTGGTTGTGATTTTCTCAGTTGCACCCCTATCTGGTGAAGCACTGATGCTCAAATCAGGCGATATTTCCCTGGTGAGCGACAAGGGTGACTCAACCCTTTTACGGGCTGCTCTTGAAATAATTCGCGATGAACAACAATTCTATGAGGCTTTGTTCGGTTTGAGGCTCGACAAAGAACTGGAAGTTCGGTTTTATTACAATCCCGATAAGATGGGTTCGCGAACGCATGCGGTTCCCTATTGGAGCGCAGGAATTGCCAGAGCAGGTTCAGAAATTTTGATTTACGGAAGGAATCGAAATCAGTGGCTCGCTACTCTGAAACACGAGCTCTTCCACGCCCTGCTTGGTCAAAATGAGGTAAGTATTCCGGTCTGGTTGAATGAAGGTTTGGCCCAGTGGCATGCCGGCCAGATGGACTGGGGTGGATTCATGGAATTGGGAACGGCTACAGCCAGGGGCAACCTTATCCCCCTCGTTGATCTTGATGTGATCTTGAGTTTCAATCACAAACGGGCGAGCCTGGCTTATGCCCAGGCCTTAGATGCCACCCGCTTTCTCATAAATCGCCAGGGTGAATCGATTCTCCCTTATTTGCTTCGAGTGGATGAGCTTGGCTTCAGAAAGCGATTTAAGGCTGAAACAGGCGAAGATATAATCAACTTTGAAATTGCCTGGCGTAAGGAACTGGAGGAGCGTTTCTGGTTCTTTAAAATTTCCCGCATTCCAGGTGTACTCTGGGCGGTTTCTCCCCTGATTGTGGTTTTAGCCTGGTACCTCAAACGCAGGAGGGGCAAAAGGAAGCTGGAAGAGTGGGAACAGGAAGAGTCCCTTCAAGACGAACCCAAATATTTTGCATAACTCTCCAAACCAATTTTTAGCGAACAGCGTGAGCCAAATTGGTTTCCAGACAGTGTGAGGCAGTATTTCAGGCTAAGTTCTGATGCAGGTGTAAACTGGACGGTGGAATATTAGTTTAATATGTAAGGAAACCTTAGGAAAAGCCCATGTCTCCAACCATTACAATAATAGGATCAACAGGACTTATTGGATTAGAATTTCTTCGAGCTATTCGAGATGGGGGTTACCGCAGCATCACAGCAATTTCCCGACGTGTGATTCCGGATCTTTCGGATAAGTCATATATTCACCAATCCATCAACGACTTTACTGATCTTGAAAGTATGCGCTCTCAATTAAAAACTGATGTTTTAGTTTGTACATTGGGTACAACAATTAAAACAGCAGGATCACAGAAGCGTTTTTTTGAAATAGATCATGATATCCCGCTGGCGCTGGCTGAAATTGCCAGGGAAGAAGGGTGCCACACATTTATCCTCGTTTCGTCTATGGGGGCTAATGCCCAGTCTAAAATCTTTTACAGTCGGGTCAAAGGTCAGCTAGAGGAGGCTATTAAGGGGGTGGGCTTTCCGCGACTGCATATCCTGAGACCCAGTATGTTACTGGGAGATAGGCAGGAAAACCGCCCTGGTGAATTTGTCGGGAAACTCATCATGCAACCCCTCTCATTCCTCATCCCCTGGAAATACAAACCTATTCAGGCCCGAACTCTAGCGGCAAAAATTCACGAGCTCATAGCCAATGAGGAAGCGGGTACCTGGACATGGTCAGGCAAAGATTTGTTTAGTAAAAATTGATCCAGAACACACAAGATTCTCATCTGTGAGCGCCAGCACAACAAGATGATTGATATCCACCCATATTTACCTCCGACGGGGCGAAAACTGGAGGATTGTGAAATGGATGATAACAAACAGTACGGTTTGCAGTTGTTTATTCTCATTGCCGTACTGGTGTTGGTTGTTGGTATTACCAGGCTCTAATGAATTCTCTTTGGCTGAGCGATTTACCTTCGTACTTACTCCGAATGCTCATATGGAGATTGGGCAAATGAAGCATAACCATTAGCTTTTAAATATTATTTCTGTTAGACCCAGAAATTCCAGCGGGCTGAGCTGCTCCGGTCGCAAATTTAAATCAAATTTATCTTCAATGCTGGTTCTGTCTTTTAAAACCGACTTCAGGCTGTTGCGCAGGGTCTTTCGGCGTTGATTGAATGATGTTCTAACTACCTGTCTAAGGTGCGGCTCAAGCTCTGCTGAAACTGGATTTTCCTCGTCAAATGAAAAGCGTACAAAACATGAATCTACATCAGGTCTGGGGTAAAACACATTACGACTGATATCAAACAAATATTCTGTCTTGGCAAATAGAGCGGCATAAACAGAGAGGATTCCATATTGCTTGGAACCATGGGGTGCTACCAGTCGCTTACCCACTTCTTTTTGCATGAGAAAGTGGACATCCCCAATGCGCTCATGGTGCTCAAAAGCCTGGAGAATTAACTGGGAGGTGATGTAGTATGGTATATTTCCCATGAGTCGAAAATCGCCCAATTCTGACGGTGGCGACCATTTAAGAAAATCTTTATACTCAAATGAAAAGGAAGGCACTTCCTTTTGAATGGGCTCAAGATATTCACCCATACGAGGATCAATATCTATGGCATGGAGTTGTTTAACACGGGGTGCAAAAAGACGGGTGAGAGCGCCTGATCCAGGACCGATCTCAACCATAACATCTTGAGGCTGGGGATTGACAGTCCGCACCAGTTTTTCCAACATGGCAGGATCAGTAATGAAGTTTTGACCCCATTTTTTCAGCGCTCGTAGATCAGGTCTTAAACCCATGCGGAGCACTGTTTTATTTTGGAAGGGATTGCAAAGGGCGTATTGCAATACGCCCTTACTTGAATGACCCCGAAAAATCGATTAGCTGAGAGCATTAAACCCAAAGAACAAGTCTGCATTGTTCGTGGTGATTTGCGCCAGATCCGCAACACTGATTCCACGCAATCCTGCAATTTCTTCAGCAATGTGTGGGATATATTTTGGTTCGTTGGGACGCTTGCCACGATGGGGAACAGGAGTCAGATAAGGGCTGTCAGTTTCCAGCATAAGACGATCAACAGGCATGCGTGCGGCTACGTCCTGAACGGATTCATTTTTATTAAAAGTTACTGTGCCAGTAAAAGAGATGTGATAGCCCTTGTCCAGCAGTGGCCTGGCAATCTCCCAGGGGGATGGCCAGCAATGAAAAACACCGCGATTGTTGCCATGTTCCAGGATTTGCTGAACGATATCCTGATCCGCCTCTCGGTTGTGGATAATAGCCGGCTTACCTGTTGCCAGAGCCAGATCAAGATGATCTCGAAAGAATACTTTTTGTAATTCGGCAGGGGAGTCGTCCCAGTAGTAGTCAAGACCCGTTTCACCTACAGCCACGACCTTGGGATGGGAGAGCATATCCACAATCTCTTTTTCCCAGTTTTCAGGGGCTTTTGAACAATCGTTGGGGTGGATCCCGGCGGCAGCAAAAATCTGTGGATGATCTTCGGCAAGACGGATGGCAATTTCTGATGTGGGGATGTCAATCCCTACCACAACCATTTTGTGGATGCCCCGTTCAGCTGCAGCGTCCAGAACCTCATTCGTTCTTTCTAACAGAGGCTCTATGTTCAGGTGACAATGGGTATCTATAAATTTCATGTTAGGTGTTAGGTGTTAGGAGTCGTTGACACTCAGATTGTGTCCAAAACAAGTTTATGTACAGGGCAGAAAAGAGGATTAAGTAACACCTAACACCTAACTCCTAACATCTAACCTCTATCGGACCTTTGAGCCCGGATCAACATCCTTCAAGGGAATTAATGGAGAAACTACCCTTCCATCATCTGCAGCTAGAATCATACCTTGAGAAAGTTCACCACGAATTTTGGCTGGCTTCAGATTGGCAATAATGGAGACAGATTTCCCGACAAGATCATCGGGGGCATAATGCTCAGCAATTCCCGCAATGACCTGACGTTGCTCAGTACCCAGATCAACTTGTAACTTCAAAAGTTTATCAGCATTGGGGTGCTTCTCGGCTTTAATAATTTTCGCAACCCGGATATCCATTTTCATAAAGTCATCAAAACTGATCTCGTCTTTGATGTCGAGTTTTTCGACTTCTTCTTCAAGTACTTCCGGCACTTCAATGCGAGGGAATAGACCGTCAGTTTTACCCAGTTTAGTGCCAGGCTTATTGTGTCCCCACTTAAACCAACCCGCTTCACTGAAACGTGACTTAGCTGAGGTACCCATGACTTCTAGCAGCTGTGATATTTTAGCGGGCATGACTGGATATAGGTGAACGGCGCTGAGACGCAGGGCTTCAGCTGCATTATAGAGTACTGCTCCAGCTCGCTCCTTATCGGTTTTCAATAATTTCCAGGGGGCGGTCTCTTCCAGATAGCGATTAATTTCACGTAGTACATCGAAGACGTGAGTGATGGCATAATTCACCCTCATTTGATCCAGCTCTGAGCTGACCTTTTCAGGTAAAGCAGATACATGTTGAACCAGATCTGAATCCACGGGCATGGTTTCACCAGGGTCTGGCAGCACGTAGTCAAAATTACGCCCTAACAGTTTGGTGATACGATTTACCATGTTGCCCAAATCATTGGCCAAATCAGAATTGTAGCGGCTGATAAAATTATCCATGGTGAAACTGGCATCCTGTCCAGGTGTCATCTCCCGCATGAGGAAATACCTCAAGGCATCCACACCATACTCGTTAGCCAGATCAAGCGGGCGGACAACATTGCCCAAAGATTTGGACATTTTGGCATCGCCCATGAGCCACCAACCATGAGCAAAGATGGTCTTGGGAAGGGGTAGGTCTGCAGCCATGAGCATGGTTGGCCAGTATACGGCATGGGTGGTCAGAATATCTTTACCAATGAGATGGTAATCAACGGGCCACCATTGCTTAAAAGTTTCTTCCTGATTGGGATACCCTATAGCTGAAATATAGTTGGTTAGAGCATCAAACCAGACGTAGGTGACGTACTCATCATCAAAGGGAAGTTCAATGCCCCAGTTGAGTCTTGCTTTTGGACGGGAGATACATAAATCTCCCAATTCTTGTCGCAGAAAACCCAGAACTTCGTTTTTGCGGAAGGCAGGTTGAATGAAATCAGGATTATCATGGATATAATTGATCAAGTCTTCCTGGTAAGCAGACATTTTGAACCAATAATTGGATTCAGAGAGTCGTTTTACATCTCGCCACTCACCTTCCTCGTATTCCTTGTCAGTAAGAAAACGTTCCTCAGCGACGGAGTACCAACCCTCGTAGGTATCTTTGTAGATCAAGCCTTTGTCCCACAACTTCTGAAGTAAAAAGCTGACTACAGACTTATGATTGTCCTGTGTGGTACGAATAAACTGATCATACTGAATGTTCAGGGCGTCCCATCTCTCCTGAAACCGAACGACATACTCATCGACATGTTGTTGAGGGCTTACACCCCTTTTTTCGGCGGCTTGCTGTACTTTTTGACCATGTTCATCTGTACCTGTCAGGAAATACGTTTCGTCCCCGAGGGCTCGATGAAAACGAGCCACCACATCTGCCAGAATCGTTGTATACGCATGGCCGATATGCGGCTCATCGTTTACATAATAAATAGGGGTTGTAACGTAAAATCGCGACATAAGGTCTTAGTTCTTTCTTTCGTTATAATCAGCATCCATATGCTTGAGTGCTTTTTTGATGGTCTCAAGGTCATATACCTCAATACCACCCTGATCATGAGAAACAGTGCAGCGTCCATTGAGTACATCATTTGATATGATAGTGCCAAGTCCTTCTTTGGTTTCCAGGGGCAGACCGACGGAAGGGAAGTCTTTCATGGCTTCATGATAAAAATCCCATTCAAAGCGTAGACAACATTTCAGTTTTCCACAGGCGCCACTAAGCTTGCTTGGATTAATTGGCAGATTCTGATCTTTGGCGTACTGGGTAGTTACGGGCTCAAAGCCATCCATAAAACGGGAGCAGCAAATCTGTTGACCACAGGGTCCCTGGCCATCCAGACGTCGGGCATAATCGCGGACACCAATTTGTCGCATCTCAATACGTGTTCTAAACTCATAGGCCAGATCTTTAACCAGTTGTCGAAAATCAACCCGCTCTTCGGCTGTATAGAAGAAGGTCATTTTACGGCGGTCCAACTGATATTCTACATCAACCAGTTTCATTTTCAGGCCATTCTTACTAATGAGGTCCAGTCCACGATTGAAGGCATCTGGTTCATCGCGACGATTATTATGATGTGTGCCAATTTCCTTATCATTGGCCTTGCGGAGGAGGGTGTGAATAGATTCGCCATTTTTCCGATTGTTAAATGCTGGCTCCGTACTGGGGCAACGGTTGCAACCCTCTACTTTATTACAGACGGGTGCAACCAAACCGATATCTTCACCAAGTTCGGTTTCTACCACGACATAGTCACCAGATTTTAAAGCAAGATTTCCTGAATTTAAGAAAGTTTCACGGCGATTACCCTTGAAACTGATCTTCACCAATCCTGGGGGTTTGGGCTCATCTTTCTCAGAAGGTGTCGGGCTGTGCTGTGCAAAGTGTGTCATGTATTTATATCCTGACCATTGATCCTGGGACCGCTGGTTCTATTCTTTCACGTTTAATCCTGGGTTGTTTGTCCCCGCAGGTGTTTTCGTAGTTGGAAAAATAAGGCAGTAATTGCAAGCTGCAAATGAACTTTACGTGCTAATGCATCCTTTGTGCGCTCGATCGCTTTTATGGCACGGTGGCTATCACAATCTGGAAACAGCTTTTGCATTTGTTCGACCTGGGTCACCCAGAGAGCCGTATCCCCTGGTTTAATATCCAGAGCGACATCTCTAAAAAAGAGAATCAGCAGGGAGAGAAATTGTTGTCTGGACTCATCATTCTCAAGATCGTTGTCTTTAAGAAGCAGGGTTTGTTTGTGAACTGAGACAAAATCTTCTCGAGCCAATGTATTTAAGGTTGCTCTTATACGATCCAGCCAAAATGTATTGTCCTGTTCTGCATAAGTGTGAGCTGCAGCCAGGTCTCCCATGGACATACGAGCACTGATTTCAGCCTGAACGGCATCAATCCCCTTCTTTTCGACCAGGTCATCTCTGATGAGCATCCAGTTTAAATCAGGAATATGATGTATGGCACAACGCGAGCGAATAGTATCAGGTAAACGATCTGGAAATTCGGTTGTCAGGAGGAACACAGTCCCCTCAGGTGGCTCCTCTAAAATTTTTAAAAGGGCGTTGGCTGCTTCTACATTCATTCTGTGTGCACGGAGAATAATGACAACCCGTGTAGAGCCGACGTCATGTGAAAGGTAAATATCCTTCCTCAATTTACGAATAGCCGCAATCCTGATATCGTTGGCCCCGTCAATCTGTAAATGATAGTATGGCCAATTGATTTTTTTGCCTAGCTCTTCGTTTATCAGGGTCATTTCCCCTTCCTTAATACCGGCAAAGGGATCGGTTTGGCTGGCGGAACGTCGCGGCAAGGCAAAAAGGAGCTGCAAAGAGGGATGTTCAAAATGCTGCATTTGATGGCAGGCAGAACATTCTCCACAGGGCTTATTTGAATCCGCTTTGCAGTTAAGGCTTGATGCAATTGTGAAAGCCATGGCATCTTTTCCTACACCAGAATGTCCGCTGAGAATGTGGGCGTGTCCCAATCGTCCGGAACGAATGAGTGACTCCCAATATTGGCGAGTCTGTTCTTGTCCGATGATATTAAATGGGTTTAGCGTTTCAGCCACTTTAAGGGGTCTACTTTATCTTTTCCGCGCCAGACTTCAAAATGCAAACGTGCTCCATCAAGACTGCCCGTATCGCTGACTTGTGCAATAATCTGATCCTTGAGAACATATCCGTTCATATTAACCTGAATATTATCGATATGAGCATAAACTGTATAATAGCTATCACCATGCCCCACAATGATCGTATTACCAAAACCTGGAATCCATGTAATGGCAATGACTTTGCCGTGCATAACCGCCCTTACACTCTTCCCTTTTGGGGCTTTTATATCTATCCCAGGGTTAGAAGTAACGGTTCCGAGCTTTTCATTTTTATGAGGTCCAAAGCGACCTACCAGAGTTCCCTGAACAGGCCAGGAAAGCTTACCTTTGTTTTTTGCAAATTCCTGGGCTGCCTGCTCTGGCGTCATACCCCAATGGCGGGCTAAATCTCTAAGTATTTCCTGTTTTTGCTTCTCAAAATCCTGAATCATACCCTGGATTTTTTTAGCAGCAGCTTGCTTCGTTTTAACCTGCTGTTGCATGCTCTTACGGTCTCGTTTCAGCGTTTTTAGCTGTGACTCTTTTTTCTTTTGTTGAGAAGAGATTTGTCGACCGGCCTGTTCTTCTTCCCGAATATTTCGTTTCACTTCACCTAATTTTTTTGTCAAGCTATTTTGATCTCTTCGATTGCTTGTAATCATTCCCTGAAGTTCATTCAAAGTGATTTTCTCAGCTTCATTGATGGCTGAAAGATAGGCGGATCGGCGTAGGGCTTGATGAACATCCCCTGAGGTAAGCAATAAGTCGATATCACGATTTTGCCCCAATTTGTATGCCCGCACAGCTCGTCTGGCAGCACGCTCCTTCATCACCAGAATTTTTTGATCTGTAGTTTGAATGGTCTCGCTCAGAAGATTGATCTGGCTTTCCTTTAGGCGTCTTTCTTTTTGCAGCTCTTTTTTCAACTGCGTCACCATGGCAATCTGTTTATCCAGATTCTGAATTTGTTTCAGTGTCGCCTTTTCGTCTTTCTGGGTTTTATTAATTCGTGAATTCAAACGATCAATTTCTTTGCGAATTTCCTTGAGCTTTTTGGACTGAGAATCAATGCTTTTATCAAGATCCTCTGTTTGCCCATAGGACAAGCCAAAAGTAATGAATATGGATAATAGTATAGTGATCGCTTTTTGCATCAGCGTTTAAAGTAAGTGAATTCAACTGAAAGCAATAGGGCAAAAAGAGATCATTATTGGTTGACCGCATCGACTTTATACATCAAGATGTGCAACATACTGGGATTACGAACTCATCTTAAAATCAATAATAAACCGATGTCAGAGTTTATGAGGTGGAGAGCTTTAGTTTTTGGACGATTGAATCGCTTTGGATCTGTAACACTTCCCTCTGAATTATTTCTCAAAGATTGGTCATGAGTATATGAGGCAGAGTAAAAAGAAAGCTGAATTCCAACAGTAAATGATTGTTTGCTTTTAGATTTGGCTGCCCAATATTCCACGCAATAGTCAGGAAAGTCCAATTGGGGCGAAAGTGCTTATCTCAGGAAACTGGATAAGAGCCTGATAAGTAGGAAGCCGCCTCAGGTGGTATGTTTTAAGAAAGAGGTATATGTACAGATGGCTGATGAATTAGTCAACGGTGTGGTAAAGTGGTTCAATGACGAAAAGGGCTATGGGTTTATCCAACAGGAAGATGGTCCGGATGTGTTCGTTCACTACCGTTCAATTAACTCAGAGGGACGTCGTTCTTTGAAAGAAGGACAGGCTGTCACTTTTAACGTTACTCAGGGCGAAAAAGGCCCACAGGCAGATAACGTTACTCCTGTTTGATTCTTATTTAAGAAATCAATTAAAGCGCCGGTCTCAACGTGAGTGTCGGCGCTTTTTATTTTAGCTAACTTTATTTTCTAAATTCAGGGTCCTCATGTTGAAAGTTAAACCAATCGATACTGGAGGCATTACCTATAGCCCCGGCCTTCAAGTGCTGCGAGGGCTGGCAGCGCTTATGATCGTATTCCTCCATCTCGGGGTTGCTGAAGCGAGATATGGGTCAAGCGGATGGCAATATTTAGATGGCTTTCGAGTTGGTGCAGCTGGGGTAGATATTTTTTTTGTCATCAGTGGGTTCGTTATGATGCTGGTTATTTATAACAAAATGATCAGCCCTGTGTTGTTTCTGAAAAACAGGCTATCTCGCATTTATCCAAACTACTGGATTTACTTTCTAATTGTGGTACTGGTATGGTTGGTCCAACCCGGTTGGGTGAATAGCTCCTTATCAGGTACACCGGACTTTCTGAGTTCATTCCTGCTGTTTCCATCTTCAGGCCCTCCCGTTGTTTCAGTGGCCTGGACTCTGGAGTTCGAAATCTTTTTTTATCTGGTGTTCACGCTTTTTTTGTGGGTCTCTCGTCAACATTTAGCCCCCCTTCTGATAAGCTTTTTCACTATGCTTGTGCTTTTGGGGGTAATATATCAGCCTGAATCACTCCTCCTGGAACGACTAACCCACCCACTTCTGCTTGAATTTTCTGCAGGAATTCTTCTTGGGCGTGTATTAATATCCAGGCAAATACCAGGCGCCTGGCTGGCCATCCCAGTTGCGATTTTACTGTTTATTCTCTATCAAATGGGATTTGAACTCACTCAGATTATTCCTGTGGGGACTCATTTAGAGCGCCTGGCAAACTTTGGTATACCAGCAGTCCTGCTAGTACTTGGCTTCGTCAGTTTAGACATGAAATATCAAATAGTTTATCCTGACCTGTTTATCAAGATAGGTGATGCTTCCTACACACTTTACCTTTCACACATACTGATTATTTCTGCTTCTGGAAAATTGTATCAAGCATTTGGATTGAATGAAATCCTTTCCAATTTCGTTTTTATTGTGGGAATGCTTGTCCTGTGTATTCTCAGTGCGCTTTTAGCATACCAGTATCTTGAGCTGCCTCTCTTAACCTATGTCCGAAAAAGCCTCAAGAAATCATCCCAATAAATACCTGAGTCATCTTCATCGAACCCTCTTTCTGGTGAAGCATGTTTATGAATAATTTCCCCACTTTTTTTTGTGGCGAAAGACAATCATTTAGATTTATTTGAGTCCATACTGTGGCTAACCACACAAGGTCGGGATAATGACACATTCAAACGAATTACTGATAGAGCAATTTTTTAAGGCTTTTTCTGAAAAGGATAGTCAGGCAATGACTAACAGCTATCATCCTGATGCCGTATTTGATGATCCGGTCTTCCAAAACCTTAAAGGTCCAGAAATAGGAATGATGTGGAAAATGCTATGTCTCCAGTCCCGTTCCCTTGAAGTTGTAGCTGAAAATTTCCAGGCAGATGATTCAACCGGCCAAGCTGATTGGTCCGCGAAATATGATTTTGGTAAGACCCACCGCAAAGTTCACAACAAAATCCATGCTGAGTTCAAATTTAAAGACGGCAAAATAATCCAACATACCGATCATTTTGATTTCTGGAGATGGAGTCGTATGGCTCTGGGACCACTTGGATTTCTCATGGGATGGAACTCAGTGGTAAAGGTAAATATTCGTAAACAGGCCAAGGCCAATTTGACAAAATTTATAACAAAAGCAAAAAACACGTAAAATCCTTGTGTAAGTCCATTCTTTCTGTTATAGAAAGCGCGAAACAGCAAGGAAAATTATTTTGCTGATTTTTGAAGAATAAACGAGGAGAAGTCTCGAAATATGTATAGAAAAGTAGCCATCGTAACGGGAGCAAACAGAGGTCTGGGTCATGCTCTGACCAAAGCTCTCGCCGAAGATGATTATAAAGTTTTTATGGTTGGGCGCAATAAGATCGAAATTGATAATGCCTCAGCCAAACTGCAAGAAGCTGGTCTGGATATTGAAGGTTTTGAGGCAGATGTGAGCAAGGCGCGTCACGTAACAGCACTATCATCCTATGTTCAGTCACAATTTGACCACCTCGATCTCCTCATTAATAATGCTGGTGTCATTATTGAACCAGGCGGCCTGGATAGCCAGGTAACCTGTTTCACCATCAACCCTGAACTCGTTGAAGAGGCCTATTCAGTCAATACTGTCGGCGCTTTACGCATGGTTCAGGCTTTTTACGATTTGCTTAAGAAAGCACGCCAGCCACGTATCGTAAATGTTTCCACTGGCATGGGATCAATAAACCACATGAAGGCAGGTTGGCCAGCCTATCGGATGTCTAAAGCTGCCATGAATGCCATGACTGTTATATTGTCCAAGGAATTGGAAGATACTCGCATCAAGGTCAACTCAGTTTGTCCGGGTTGGGTAAGAACAGATATGGGAGGTCCCAATGCGGAGCGCTCAATTGAAGAGGGTATTGCAGGTATTCTTTGGGCAGCCAAGCTTCCTCCAGATGGACCCACCGGTGGATTCTACAGGGATGGGAAACTCCTGGACTGGTAATTAACTCAGGCCTGAATTATTAAAACCCCGTGTTGTTGCATGGGGTTTTTTGTATAAACTATTGACCAAGACTATTCACTCTATGCCTTAAAGAAGGAAACACCAAATTGGGAGACAAACTTTGCCCCAAAATCATTTTGGAGGGTACCCGTCTTACTGGAAAAACAGACTTGGCTTTTGCTCTGAATGAGCACCCCCAGTTGGTTGGACCTCGCAAATATCGGTATCACTCACCCTTGATCTCAGCTGAGTGGTGTACGTTCACCAATTTTCCATGGGGCAGGGGTCTTATTAATTTTGAAGCTCATGAAGAAAATCAAGCCATGGAAACCTATCGTACCTGGCTAAAACTATTCCAACTCCAAAGATACTATTCATGGATGATCGATCGGTTTCATCTCTCAACTCAGCTTTACCAAAGAGAAGTGTTTGGTAGAATTTATGATTTTGGATGGCTCGAGGAGGGTTTACAGGAACTAGGGTTTCATCTCGTGTTGTGCATTCGCTCGCATGACTCATTCGAGGCAGCCCGGGATGAACGTCTCAAGATATCGGGCAATCCTTCTCAATATGACAATCTTGATGTTTTCCGCAGAGAGCAGGACCACTTTATAGAATTGGCCACACAGTCCAAACTCCCTGTGTTAAAGTTGGATGTTAGCACAGCATCTATAGATGATCTTGCCGGAAAAGTGGGGGACTGGATGAGTTCGATGGGTGGTTTATATGCGGACTAACAATTATAGGAGAAGCTGAAGATGAATTGGGCGGCTGAAACACGATATGATTCAATGAGCTACAAAAGATGTGGGGTGAGCGGTATTTTATTACCGAAAATCTCACTGGGGCTCTGGCATAATTTTGGCGAACCAGACGACTATAACACAGCTCAGTCCATGCTAAGGCGGGCTTTCGATCTGGGGATTACCCATTTTGACCTGGCAAATAATTATGGTCCTCCGTATGGGGCTGCTGAAACGACTTTCGGTAAACTCTTTGGCGCAGATTTTACCTGTTATCGCGATGAACTGATGATTTCTACCAAAGCTGGCTGGGATATGTGGCCTGGTCCTTATGGCGATCACGGAAGCCGGAAGTATTTGATTGCCAGTATTGATCAGAGTCTCAAACGCATGGGCCTAGACTATGTAGATATTTTTTATCATCATCGTCCTGACACAAGCACACCACTTGAGGAGACCATGGGTGCTTTGGATCATATCGTTCGAAGTGGAAAAGCCCTGTATGTTGGGATATCCTCTTATAATCCCGAACAGACCAGACAGGCTGCAAAAATTCTCCGAGATCTTGGAACGCCCTGTCTCATACATCAACCCAAATACAATATGTTTCACCGTCTGCCAGAAAAAGGTCTTTTTGAGGAGCTAAAGAAGAATGGTATGGGCTCCATTGTTTTCTCGCCTCTTGCTCAGGGAGTTTTGACAGATCGTTATCTCGCAGGTTTTCCTGAAGATTCGCGAGCAGTTCGGGATGGGCGTTATCTCAAACCGGAGTTTATTAAAGACGAGCAATTGAGTAAGGTCCGAGCTTTGAAAAAGATTGCCGATAAGCGGGGTCAGAATGTGGCCCAATTAGCGATTGCCTGGGTCCTGAGAAAAGAAGAAGTGACATCAGCACTGATCGGTGCATCCAGAGTATCTCAAATCGAGGAGGCTGTACAGGCTCTTGGCAATCTGGATTTTGAGACTCGGGAATTAAAAATGATTGAAGATATTTTAAGCTGATAGTTCTCATCCTGGCAACTGGTTAACTCAATCTGAAGCTGGGCAATAGCACAAAAACCGTGTTTTGTCACCACGCTTTCAGATTAGATTAAACGCTACTCAAATAATCGTGAATGAGCTTGTACTAAGGAAGTAATCTATGGAACGGAAAATTAGAGTCATTCTGGCAAAACCTGGTTTGGATGGCCACGACCGCGGGGCAAAAGTGCTGGCAAATTCATTTAGGGACGCTGGTATGGAGGTCATCTATCTTGGCTTGAGACAAACGCCTGAAATGATTGTTGCTGCCACGGTCCAGGAAGATGCTGACATCGTCGCCTTGAGTATTTTATCAGGGGCACATATGACCATCTTCCCCAGGGTCCTTGAATTGATGAAAGCAGAAGGTCTCAATGATGTTTTGCTTACAGGTGGAGGAATTATCCCGGATTCGGATATGAATGAATTGAATAAGCTTGGTGTAGGACGCTTGTTTGGTCCCGGTGCCAGCCTCATGGAAATCAATGACTATATCACCAAATGGGTTCAGGAAAATCGATAAATGAATCGTAGAGACCGACTGGAACAACTCAACAAGCTTAAAGCAGAAGCACTGCTTGGCGGCGGGCAGGATCGCTTGGATGCCCAGCACGCCAAACAAAAATTATCAGCCCGGGAAAGACTTGATCTTCTTTTAGATGCTGGCTCATTTGAAGAAATGGGTATGTTGGTGACTCATCGCTCGACTAATTTCGGGCTGGAAAAACAAAAATTTCTAGGGGATGGTGTGGTGACGGGTCATGGTACCATTGATGGTCGCACCGTTTTCGTTTTCAGTCAGGATTTTACCGTTATGGGTGGCTCGCTTTCTGAAGCCTACGCCGAAAAAATTGTCAAAGTCATGGATCTGGCCGCCAAAGTTGGTGCCCCAGTGATTGGCTTAAACGATAGTGGGGGAGCGCGAATTCAGGAAGGTGTGGTTAGTCTGGCAGGTTACGCAGATATTTTTCTGAGAAATACACTGATGAGTGGCGTGGTACCGCAGATATCAGCCATCCTGGGACCCTGTGCCGGTGGAGCTGTGTATTCACCCGCCATCACAGATTTCATCTTCATGACCAAGGGGACGAGCTACATGTTTGTTACTGGTCCCGAGGTAGTCAAAACGGTCACCCACGAAGAAGTCACCAAAGAAGACCTGGGTGGCGCAATAGCCCATGGTTCAAAGAGTGGTGTCAGCCACTTTACCTGTAATAATGAAATTGAAGTCATCGAAGGCATTAAGAGATTATTAAGCTTTATTCCCCAGAACAATCTTGAGGATCCACCAGCCATTCAATGCGATGATCCCATTGATCGAGCTGATGAAGCGCTGGACACAATTGTCCCGGAAAACCCAAATAAACCATATGATATGAAAGATGTCATTCATAGTATTGTAGATAATGGTGAGTTCTACGAAGTGCATGATGAATTTGCCATGAATATGGTGGTTGGTTTTGTTCGCTTGAATGGAAAATCGGTAGGGGTTCTTGCTAATCAACCCGCTCATCTTGCCGGTGTTCTGGATATTGATTCTGCCGTCAAGGGGGCTCGATTTGTACGGTTCTGTGACGCCTTCAATATTCCCCTGCTTACCTTTGAGGATGTCCCGGGCTTTCTGCCTGGAACAGATCAGGAGTGGGGTGGTATTATCCGCCATGGAGCGAAACTTCTATATGCATTTGCCGAAGCAACAGTCCCCAGAGTCACCGTTATTACCAGGAAAGCTTATGGCGGGGCCTATGATGTGATGAACTCCAAACATATTCGCGGGGATATCAATTTTGCCTGGCCTTGTGCAGAAATCGCAGTCATGGGTGCCAAAGGGGCAACTGAAATCATCTTCAGGAAAGAGATCGCCAAAGCGGATGACCCTGAGGAAGTATTAGAGCGGCTCACCAATGAATTCTCAGAGAAATTTGCCAATCCATATTCAGCTGCAGAACGCGGTTATGTCGATGAAGTTATTGAGCCGAATCAAACCCGCTTAAAGGTGATCAGGGCTTTTGAAATGCTAGAAAATAAAGTTGATTCAAACCCACAAAAAAAACACGGAAATATCCCGCTGTAATTCAGGGAGAGAGGTTTCAAGTGGATACCAGAAATCGAGATGAACTATTAAAAAAGCAGGAGAGCCTGGAAGCCTACCTGCTGAAGAATCCCCAGTCGACGTTATTTGCCTGGTACGCACGACAAAACATGGAGGCCGGAGAGCTTAACCGAGCCTTAAGTATTTGCTTGCTTGGAATCCAGAATGTGGAAAGCCGTGGTGTTTTACACAAGCTTATGGGCGAGATTTATCTGGCCAAAGGGGAAGTCACAAATTCAATGAAGCAGATGATTGAATGCATCTTGACCAAAGAACCCTTCCCTGGCGTGATTATTGAGGTGATCAAAAACCTTGGTGATACAATGGAACCCCAGCAGATTGCTTTTCTGATTTATTTGTTAAATAAAGCCTTGCCAGGCCACCCCGATACCGTCCAATTCTACAACAAATTTCCAAATTCTCGCAATTATGTTGTTCAACCGGGTGAATATAAATTTTTGGAAGAACTAGCCTCAGGGCTTGAGCGTTCCGCACTTGTGGAAACCATGCCCCTTGATGAGGAAGAGGAAAACCCGTTAGCACTCCCTGATGCAGTACCACCTGAGATGGAATACACCCCACCTGAACCAGTCCAGCAGACCCCCCCCCAGCCTGCTCCGCAACCGACTCCTCAACCGGCTCCAGAACCTCAAGCCGTACCAGAAAAAGAATTTGTAGAGCCAGGTTTAGATGTAAAGGCAGAACCACCAATTCCTGAATATGAAATTCCTGACACGACCCCTCCTCTGGAAGAGGCTATAAGGCAGGCTGAAACAATGACAGATTCTGGTGAATCGCATGTGCCGCCGGCTCCACCACCTCAATCACCCCCACAGGAAGTACCCCTGCCACCGAAAAAACCAGCCATTAAACACAATATTAACCGCTCCATGGCGACCTTTACTCTCATGCAGATTTTTAAAGATCAAGGGATGTATGAAAATGCATTGGAAGTACTGGCCTTTCTCCGTGAGAAATCAAGTGATACAGAACGTATTGACCAAGAGGAAAAAGATATTCGAGAACTCATGGTTCGTAACGGCAACAAATAAGTCAACAGTAGTAAATAATGCCTGAATTTCAACCGGGGGAAGCACTCGCGGAGAGGGAATCCCCGATTCAACTATCTATTCTCATCGTTACCTACAATTCCAGCTCGACAATTAGAGTCTGTATGGATAGTGTGTTGCAGGAACTCAATCAACTAAATGCTGAAGTCATTGTCGTTGATAACCACTCTACTGATGAAACGGTTTCAATTTTGGACGAGTTCTCATCCCGGAACGCCAAGCTCCAGATTGAAACAAATCGTACAAACCGCGGCTTTGCTGTAGGGAATAATCAAGGTCTGGAAATGGCCAGGGGGCAACATATCCTTATTCTGAACCCTGATACGATTCTTCAAAGTGGTGTTTTAAAGGGCTTGTTGATTGAACTAGAAAAGGATGGAAAAATTGGTGTTGTAGCGCCACAATTACAGTTTCCAGATGGTCGCGTCCAGAGAACCTGTCGACGTTTCCCCAGGCATAGCGATGTCATCTATAATGTTTTTGGTCTGGCAAACCTTTTTCCGGGAAACCGGCAGTTCAATGGCTGGAAGATGGGAGATTTTGATCACAAAACCCGTCAAGAGGTAGATCAGCCTGCCGGAGCAGCCTTGTTGGTTCGTGGAGATCTTTTGAGATCTTTACATGGTTTTGACGAAAATTTCCCCATGTTTTTTAATGATGTGGATCTCTGTAAACGTATTAAGGATGCAGGTTATGCCATCTGGTATCTACCAGAGTATACCATCCAACATCTTGGCGGTGTCAGTGTCAAACAAGTAAAAATGAAGATGACAGTAAGTTCGCATGTTTCATTTTTCAGGTATTTTGAGAAGCACTTCACCCGGATGTATCAGCAACCCTTGAACTTTATTGTAGGCATGTTACTCTATCTTTCCCTGATTCCCAGGCTGGCGGTTTTGCTGCTTTTCAAAGGGCAACGTACGACTTCCCGTGAAACGCTCTAGAATTTTAGATTTCACTATGAATCCCCATCAAATAATAAAGACCATCTTCTTTGATATCGGAGGTGTCCTGGTCAAAGTTGATTCCAGCGATTCCATTCAGAAATTGTCTCGAAAATTGGGAGTAAGTACTGAAAAAATCAGACAGGGAATGACCAGGGAGTTACTAAATGATTATGAAAAAGGTTATTTGACCTCAAATCAGTTTTATGAGCAACTCCTCATCAATTATGATAGCAAGCATACTATGGATATGGAAACCTTCAAAGGGTTCTGGCTTGATGTTCTGTTCCCATGTACAGAAAGCATGGCTTTTCTCGAACGAGTAACCAAAGATTTCCCGGTTTGGCTTTTGAGTAACACAAATGATTTTCATTATGACCTGCTTATGCAGGATTTCCCCTTTATGAAATGTGTAGAAGGGGGCACTTACAGTTTTATGGTGGGTAGCATGAAGCCGGAACCCCTGATTTATGAAATTGCCATCAAAAAGAGTGGTTTTCGCCCGGAAGAGATCCTGTTTATTGATGATTTGGAGGCAAATGTCCAGGCCGCCCAAAATCAGGGCATCAATACTATTCATTATGTAGATTTTTCCAGCTTTAGCCAGGAATTGAGTCAACGCTTTCCAGAATTGGGGTATTTGTTATGAGGCTTTTTAAAACCATCCTGGCCTTTGTCGTCTTGCTTATTCTATTTAATCTATTGAACAATAGTCAGGGCAGTATACCACCTCTTGGAAAATTTTTGAACCCCTTCGCAGGATTTTGGCAAAATGGTGAAAAGTTGGACCATATTGATGAAGTTCTTGATGTAAAAGGACTTCGGGATGAGGTACAGGTAGTTTGGGATGAGCGTCATGTCCCACATATTTTTGCAGAAAACACCTATGACATTTATTTCGCTCAGGGCTTTTTAACTGCCCGACATCGTCTCTGGCAAATGGAGTTTCAAACCCATGTGGCAGCGGGCCGTGTTTCTGAAATTATTGGTGAAAAAGCAGTAGAATTTGACAGGCTGCAGCGACGTCGTGGTTTATTAATGGCAGCCGAAACTACGATCCAGTACATGAGTGAAGACCCTGAAACTCATATCATACTTCAGGCTTATGCAAATGGCGTAAACGCCTGGATCGAGTCCCTCACACCAGCCACCCTTCCACTTGAGTACAAACTCCTCAATTATGAGCCAGAAGTTTGGTCGACGATGAAGACAGCTCTGTTATTAAAATTTATGGCCTGGGATTTAACTGGACGTAATTCAGAAATGGATATGAGCATCATCCAGGCCACCCTGGGCGAGGAATTTGTTAATACTTATTATCCAGAAAACACGCCACGCACTGATCCAGTTATTCCAGCGGCTAAACCCTGGCGTTTTGATGCCATGGAGCCAGATTCCATTCCACCTTCGTTTATTCCACAGTTTGTACGTGATCTCAGAAAAAGTGAACCTGACCCGGATAATGGCAGTAATAACTGGGCTGTTTCTGGCACTAAAACAGCTTCGGGCTACCCCATGTTGGCCAATGATCCCCATCTTGGATTAAATTTGCCATCAATCTGGTATGAAATTCAATTGACGACTCCTGATATGAATGTTTATGGTGTTTCCATGCCTGGAGCCCCTGCAGTTATCGTCGGGTTTAATAAAGATGTCGCCTGGGGGGTCACCAATGCTGGTAGTGATGTCATGGATTGGTTTGAAATCGAATTTAAAGATGATTCGTATACCGAGTATCTCTACATGGATGAATGGATCAAATCAGACCTACGAATTGAAGAAATATTTGTCAGGGATGGGGACACAGTGCTGGATAGTTTTGCCGTCACACGCTTTGGACACCTGGTTCATTTTGGTGAAAATAAATTGGAAAATGGGCACCCCGCGGGACTGGCCATGCGTTGGTCAGCTCATGATCCCAGCAATGAAATGATCGCTATCCGTAATATGAACCTTGCTACGGATAGAGAGACCTTTTACACTGCCGCTGAAGCCTTTGAATCGCCAGGCCAAAACTTTGCCATGATTACCAGAGACGGTGATATCGCAATTCGCCACAACGGAAAGTATCCCTTGCGCGGATTGGATCAGGGCAAATTTGTGCGAGCGGGCAGGGACACCATTGGGGAATGGCGAGACTGGATTCCCTATGAGCAGCTCCCGGCTATTTCAAATCCGTGGAGTGGCTATGTCAGCTCAGCCAACCAGAATCCAGTTGGGAAAAAATACCCGTACTATTTGGGTTGGGATTATGATGATTATGAAAGAGGGTCCCGCATCAATGATCGTCTCGATCATTTGGACAAGATTAAATTCGGAGATATGCAGGACCTGCATATGGACAATTTTAATAAGCAAGCCGAACTCATCTTACCATTTCTACTCAAGCAACTGGATGTAGAGGTCTATTCCGGTGATACGGAAGCCATTATCAATGATCTACAAGGCTGGAACTATGTGTCTGATCCACACGAGAAAGCAGCCTGGGTTTATCAGCAGTGGTGGCAGCGTATTGAGCAGGCAATCTGGAATGATGAATTGAATATTTATGGTGAAATCCGGAAAATTCCAACTAGATCGGTGACGGCCAGACTGCTCCTGAGGAAGTCAAAACTGGCTTACTATGATGATATCAATACTCCCGAAAAAGAGGGTCGGTCAGAAATCATTAATCGAGCTTTCAGAAAAACCCTCAGCGATCTTGAGGAGGACCTGGGGGCATATGGTGAAGCCTGGGAGCTGGGTCGTGCCCGGGGCACCGATATCAATCATATACTCTCTGTAAAAGGTCTTGGTCGCACTGGTCTTTACACTGGCGGCGGCAGAGGCATTGTCAACGCCACCAAGAAAACCCATGGACCCTCCTGGCGTATGTTGGTAGAAATGGGTGATAGACCCGCCGCGAAGGTTATTTATCCTGGCGGACAGTCAGGCAACCCAGGTTCAACTTATTATGACAATGCAGTCAAGGACTGGGTCATGGGTAAGTATTACGACATTCATTTTCTGGATTCTACTGACATTGAAAACAATTCAAAACTCACATTGTCTCGTTTAAGGAATTATCAATGATAAATATTTTAGTAGCCCTTGTAACTGTATTTATTCTACAAATCCTCTTTTATTCCTGGTGGTGGATTATCCTGGTCCCGTTGGTCCTGGGTTTTCTAGAGCGAGATTCAGCATTTAAGGCTTCAGCAGGTTCCGGGCTGGGAATTTTCCTGCTCTGGTTTGGTATGGCGATATACCAATGGCAAAATGGAGGAGAAATCATTGTTACTCGCATTTCTGAGGTCATTGGTATTGGATCTGGTCTGATCCTGGCTTTAGCTACCGGGTTGATTGGCTTTCTCGTTGCTCTCGTGGCTGGCTATGCTGGATTTTCATTGCGTAAGGTGCTGATCAAGGAATATCAGATATCGTGATGGAAAATATGAAACCGCAGAGATCGCAAAGAACGCAAAGAGTTTTTAGAGTAAAAAACTAAAGGTGTTATCAGATAACACTATCTCTCTTAAGGCTTTGCGAGAGGTCACATTCAGAGGATAGTCGTGTCATACTTCGACAGGCACCAATCTACACTTTGAAGCTTCGACTTGACAGGTAGAGCATGACACATATAACCTAGTGTGTCTCCCCGAGCAGGGTCTAAGGGTAATAGATACGTTTTGGATAGAGAAATTATGAGTAGATCAAAAAATAAAATAGAAATTTATGAGGAGCCCCTCAGAACGATTCCCCACAATGTGTTCCGGGATAACAACCCTGATTATGACGAGCTGGAACGACGACCCAGAATGCCCGTGGTGGCTCTCCTCGATAATATCCGTAGCATGTTTAATGTTGGTTCCATGTTCAGAACCGCCGATGGAGCCTGGCTGGAAGAGGTCATTATTAGTGGCTATACTGCCTCACCCCCCCGTAAAGAGATTGCCAAAACAGCCTTGGGGGCCGAATATTCTGTTCCCTGGAGAAGCATCCCTGACCCTGTTGAAGCTCTTCGTGCCCTGAAGCACAGGGGTTATACAGCCATTGCCCTGGAGCATACGACCAGGAGTCAATCCTACACCAGTGTCAATTATGACTTCCCCCTGGTTTTTGTGGTGGGGAATGAGGGTGTCGGTGTTCAAGACGACATAGTCAGGGAATGTGATTTTGCTGTCGAGTTACCCCAAAATGGCATGAAGAGCTCAATGAATGTAGCGGTGGCGTTTGGCATTATGTTGTATGAGTTGAGACGTCAATGGGACTTAAAAATTTGACGCTGACACCAACAAGACTGTTATTTCAAAGCAGCCTTTTTGTCAATAAGATAGCAATAATTAGTACTGGCAATTTTTAAGTTAAGACTTACTTTTCCGCGAATTGACATGGCTCACAGGGGGTGATTCAGGCTTTGAACTGTGTTAGACTAATCCATATATTGAAAGATATTCAATTACAATAATTTTCTTAAGGAGGATTTATGATTAAAAAGGTACTTGTTTCAATTTTAACGCTCACCCTAGCTGTCGGTGCATTTGGGCAGACTCTGGAGGAGAACCTGGGCACCATGCTCAGCGACAATGCTGAGATGTATTTGATGCCATTAGGGGATGCATTTGGTGCATCAATGAACTCTGGATGGTATCACAGATCTCGCGTTCACAAGATGCTGGGTTTTGATATTAGCGTCAAGGCAATGGTTTCTGCCGTTCCTGAGGAAAGTGAGTTTTTTAACTTTGCTCTTAGCCAAACCGACATGGAATTTGACCTGGATGGAATTATCGGTTATGATGTCGATCCACTATCACTTTCTTTTGATGATATTTACTTTGGAACTGATACACGAACTCCAACCTTTTTTGGTCCCGCTGATAGTGCCGGGTTGTTGGTAACCAATACAACTCATCTTGCTGGTTTATTTGAAGACCATCTCAGAACAGAGATGACAGAAATGCTTACAAGCCAGGGTGTGAATGCTGCACTGATCCCTGGTCTAGTTGATCAGGCCATCCTTGATGCAGATTTGGCTAACGAAACAGATGCTATGAATCTGGATCTTCCCCTTCCTCCAGGAATTGGACTACCAGCCCTGCCACTGGTTATGCCCCAGATTGCTCTGGGTCTGCCTATGGGTATTGAGCTGACCATCCGTGGTTTCCCGGAAGCTGAACTTGAAGATATTGGTACTTTCAGCATGTATGGTGGTGGACTGCGTGTCAATGTTGATCAGTTTATTCCAATCCCACTTTTTCCTGTAGACATTACTGCTGGTGCATTCTATTCACAGATGAGTATTGGTGATCTGATTGAATCTTCCAACATGTCAGTCGGTCTTCAGGTTGGTAAATCCATGAACCTGCTAATATTTGGTGTGGGTGTTTATGTGGATGCTGCTTATGAGACGAGTTCATTGAGCATTGGTTATGATGTGGATCCAGAATTCGGTATTGAGAACGATCGTATCCAGTTTGACATGGAACCTGATCCAGGTATGAGATTTGGTGCAGGTTTACATCTGAAATTGATTCCCCTGACCTACTTTAATGTTCATGTAAGTCAAACACCAACTAACAGTGTAGTAACAGCTGGGTTTGGTATTTCTATGAGATAAATACTTCACAGATTGTGATAAAAAGGTCACCCCAGTGGGTGGCCTTTTTTATTACCGCGAACCCACCCTCACCTCACTGATACCTTTAAATCTTTTTGTGGATCCAATTGGAGTTGAATGTAGCTGTTGACAATCCTTCAATTGGATGAATTATTATTTGTCCTCTTTTATCAGAATAAGCTGATTTCCACAGAATATGTTCTATATTTCAGATTGATCTTGGAGGATGATATGATTGACTACGATGAACACATAGATGATGAAATGAAAGTGATGAATGAAGGTGGGTCTTCCACAAAAAAGGGAGCCAAACAAATCATTCAACTCAAGGACCCAATCAACAGTCTGGACCTCAGAAAATCCATTTGCATATCTGGAGATACGAGTATTGCAGCATGTCTGCAATTGATGAAAGAGGAACGTATTGGTTGTCTACTCATAATCGAAAATAAAAAATTGGTGGGTATTTTCACTGAGCGCGACATCATCCGTCGAATTGTTGGGAAGAATTTATCCCACGAAGACATTGACGTGCAGGATTACATGACCCGGGAACCTGATACATTGATGGCTGACGCTCCACTGGCCTTTGCTTTAAATTACATGGTTGTAGGAGGCTACCGTCACGTACCCATTGTTGATGAGGACAATAGACCAGAGGCCTGTCTCTCCATTAAGGATATTGTGAAACACATTGGGAACCACTATTTCAGCGAAATTGCCAACCTACCTCCCACACCCAAAAATCCTGGTTGGGCGACAGTAGATGGTGGCTGAGTAATCACTTTTTCCACTATTATAAAGAAAGCACTCACTTCAATTGATTGACCGTCCTGATCTAAACCATTTCAAAGCTATGCTTTTCGATTTCGATGGTGTCGTTGTTCAAAGTGAAGATGTCTATGATCGAGCCACCAAAAAACTTGGTGAAATGTATAATGTGCAGATTCCAGTGCCGTTTTACGAGGCGAATCGAGGCATCGCTGAGGCTCTTTTCTATGAAAGGTTTAAAGCAGCATTTGATCTTGATGTTGACATGTCTGCTTTACAGAAAAATGGACAAAAATTACTCTGGTCCGAGTTTTCAACCTCGGTTCACTATACACCGGGATTTCAGCAGTTTTACGCTAAAATCCGTAATCATTTGAGTCATGTTGCATTGGTTACCGCCACCCCCAGACCACTCGTTGACGAGATTTTTATTAATTCCAACATTTCTGTAGATTTTGATTTTATTGTGACCTCAAGTGATGTTGAAAAGACCAAGCCGGCTCCAGACCCTTACCTTAAAGCATGTGGTTTAATTGGAGTAGAACCTGCCCAGGCTCTAGTTATTGAAGATTCCCCGACTGGCTTGAGGGCGGCTACCAGTGCAGGTTGCCAAACTATTGGAATAACCACAAGTTGTGGCAGGGATTCCTTAAAAGAAGCTAATTTTGTTGTTGACAGCTTCGGTGAACTCGAAGAACTTTTAACCATTGTGTAAGGGACATGAATGAGTTGGTATAAACACTTTGATCTGGTCTGGTTCCCAGTCGTTGATTTTGAACGAGCAAAAGCCTTTTATCGAGATGATCTGGAATTCGAACTGGTTCTTGAAGACCAAGAGTCCAGTTGGGCTGAATTCCAAATTAGCCCAGGTGCCAAGGTTGCCATACATGGTGTTAAAGCAACGAATGCAAATCCTGTCGGTGCACTGGTCCTTGATGTTGAAAATCTTGAAAAATCTGAACTATTCTTGAGGGGGAAAGGTATCAAATTATTTGACAAAGAAGAAATCCCCGGGCTTACGCGTCTGGCTTCTTTTACTGATCCAGATGGTAATGTCATCCAATTAAGCCAGTCCCTGATGGAGTAATCCAGCCTTTATGAGTGCTATCATTCTTGATTCAGCCATGGGATCCCGCCTCGAAGAGATGGGTCACAAACTCAGCGCGCCCCTATGGTCGGCCACAGTTCTGCAATCCAATCCCGAAGATATCATTCAGATTCACAAGGAGAATATCGAAGCAGGTGCGCAGGTTATTACTACCAACACTTTTCGAACCACTCCATATGCCTTACATCAGGCTGGACTATCTGGAGTAGATGCACATACCAGAGCAAGAGCATTAACGCTTCTGGCAATTCGCCTGGCCTGGAAGACAGTTCAAGAGTCTGGTAAAGATATAAAAATTGCCGCATCAATTGCTCCCCTGGCAGACTGCTGGAGTCCCCAGGAATTCCCTGGAAATATTATATCACGACCCTGGCATGATGCTCAACTGGACAATCTGGCTCATCATTCAACAGATATTCTATTGTTGGAGACCATGAATTCGGCCCGCGAAGCCAAAGGTTTAACAGAGTTGGCTCTACGATACGATAAACCGGTCTGGGTTTCTTTTGCCCTTAATGGAGAAGGCAATATCTATAATGGCGATGATATAGTCACTACAGCTAAATTTCTTGAAAAGAAGGGTGTCTCTGCCATTGGTGTTAATTGCTCTAACCTTGAAGTCTCGAAGATGGCCCTCGGTGAGTTACGTGAGGCTGTTTCTATACCCTTGTTGGCTTATCCCAATGTAGAGTTGGAACAACCCGAGGGAAAAAGAAAGAAAAAGATCAAAAAGGTTACCCCAACAGCTTTTGTTGCCTGGTCTGAAGAGGTCAAGGAGTTAGGTGTAGAATTTATAGGCGCCTGCTGTGGATCAGATCATTCTCACATCAAAGCGCTGGCTGACAAAAACAATTCCTGATCAATTCAGTTGCTTGACCAACAAAACTTTTCAAAAAAACTAATTAAATGGTTTAAGAGTGAGCGGGCACATTTGCCTGTTCCTGGTAGGGGTGATTCAAATCCGTATGCGATCTGGGTAGCGGAAGTTATGCTCCAGCAAACTCAGGTCACAACAGTTTGGCCTTACTACAAACAGTGGATGCTTGATTACCCCACGATTTCACAGTTAGCTGCTGCGAAGCAGGATCAGGTATTGAAAAGCTGGGAAGGCCTGGGTTACTATTCCCGAGCCAGGAATCTTCATCGGGGCGCAAAATTTGTAATGAGTACGTATGCAGGATCTCTGCCTGTCTCCGTTTCCAGGCTTCTCAAAATTCCTGGCATTGGTCCCTATACAGCAGCAGCAATTGCAAGTATCGCTTTTGCGGAAGTCGTGCCCTTGATGGATGGGAATGTTCTGCGGGTCTTTACACGCCTGACCCGACTAAAGTCAAACATCAGCCTGTCTAAAACCAGACGGGACATTAGTGCAGAGTTAACTAGGCTCATTCCGACCAATCACCCCGCCGCGTTTAACCAGGGCTTCATGGATTTGGGGCGTGTCATCTGTACACCTCGAAACCCCGGCTGTGGACAGTGTCCCCTGAGTCTGATCTGTCTGGCCAGACAGACTGGCGACATGGAGGACTACCCAGTGAAACCACGCCGAAAAAATATCCCTCATTATAATATTGTTGTGGGTCTGATCCGTCGTGGCGAGAAGATCCTTATCCAGAGACGTCCCGAAAATGGTTTGCTGGGTGGGTTGTGGGAGTTTCCAGGTGGCAAAATTGAGGCGGGAGAAAGCGGTGATAACGCACTCCTCCGTGAAATCAAGGAAGAGACTGGACTTGATGTGTCGCTGGATCAGGAGATTGGTACCATCCAACATGCCTACACCCATTTTAAAATTACCCTTAGCGCCTGGTTTTGTGACTGGATTGAGGGTGAAGCACAAACACATGCCGCCTCTGAAAATCGCTGGGTTTTAATGAATGAGCTCAAAGATTTTGCCTTTCCAAGGGCCAACCTGAAGATTCTGGAGTTGCTCTCCCAGTAGACATCAACTTCTCTTGTACAAATCTGCGCAAGACAAAGGTTTCTCTTTGTGGTTTGTTCGTATCAAAATATTTATTATTGACCGTTCGGTAATGGTTGAAGGGGTTGATTTTGGCGAGTATATTTGCCATCCAAATTCGACAAATATTCTATGTCGAATCGTCTTATGACAGAAACGAAAAAATGACCTTTAACCCTTTGTTTAAGGTGAAGCGACAATGAGTAAGATGTTTCAGGCAGGCCCTCTGGGGACACGCATAAAATCTGATTGCCAGGTGTTTTATAAACCCGGTCCAAAAGCACTCAAAATTGAGATTGAAAGCAAAGTTGATGTCCTGTTTTCAAAAACAATTCGTGATCTGGCAGAAAGTACTTTCGCCAAGCTGGGGATTACCACAGGAGATGTGGAAATCAAAGACTTTGGAGCGCTACCGTTTGTGATGATGGCTCAAATTGAGACCGTGGTCAAAAGAGCTCATCCTGAAACAAATGTTGAAGTGTTGCCAGAATTCAAAACACACGCTCAGTATGGAACAAGCTTTGGACGGTTCCGTCGCAGTCGTCTCTATCTACCAGGCAATCAGCCAAAACTTTTTTTGAATGCCGGAATCCACCAACCAGATTGCATTATTCTGGATCTTGAAGATTCAGTTCCACCAGCCGAGAAGGACGCTGCCAGACATATTGTGAGGAATGCCCTGCGTACACTGGATTTTTTTGGTGCTGAGCGTATGGTCAGAATTAACCAGGGTGAACTGGGCATGCAGGATCTGGAAGCCATTGTCCCTCATAATGTACATACCATTCTATTGCCTAAGGCTGAAACCGCTGATCAGGTCATTGCCATGGAAGCCAAGGTCCAGGCAATTCTAAAAGAACAGGGGCTCAAGCAAAAAATATACTATATGCCCATCCTTGAAAGTGCCAGAGGTGTGCTGAATGCCTACGAAATTGCTACAGCCAGTAATAATAATGTAGGCCTGGCTATGGGGCTGGAAGATTACACTGCTGATATTGGGACTCAGCGTACCCTGGAAGGCAAGGAGTCGTTCTTTGCCCGCTCCATGCTGGTGAATGCTGCCCGGGCTGCCGGAATTCAACCTATTGATACTGTCTTTAGCGATGTGAGTAACGAAGCAGCTTTAAGAGAATCTGTACGCGTGACTAAATCTATGGGCTTTGATGGTATGGGTTGTATTCACCCCCGTCAGATCAAACCAATCCATGAAGAATTTGCACCAGCCGAAGCCGAAATATTGAAAGCAAAGCGAATCATTGTCGCTGCCGATGAAGCTGAAGCAAAGGGTCTTGGCGTAGTAGCTGTAGGTTCCAAGATGATAGATCCTCCTGTTGTCAAGCGTGCAGAACGAACCATCCGCATGGCGGTTGATACAGGCTTGCTTGTAGAAAACTGGAAAGAATTAGATTAATCGTTCTATCGTTAAACCGTAGAGGACGCAAAGAGCGCAGAGGTATTGTAAGCGTTGTGAATAGCTTTTAGGCGCATTACACAAAAACTCTTTGCGTACTTCACGCTCTCTGTGGTAAAAAAGGATTAACATGAATAAAAAATATGAATTAGTAAAAAATGCAGCGGGACGGATGGTGCCCACTGAAGTCAACGGAAAACCACAAGTTCCTTTTCAAGGCGTGGATGGCTATAAGCCGGAAGGTCGTAAAGCTGCTCCCCCGATTTCTTCCTGTACCGATTATCCCAGTGACGGAAATAAGGTAGTTGGATCTATCAAAGAAGCTCTTGAACTGGCTGGACTCAAAGACGGTATGACTATTTCTTCACATCATCATTTTCGGAATGGTGACCTTGTAATGAATCAGGTCTTTGATGCTGCCGAGGAAATGGGCACTAAGGGTTTGATGTGGTTTCCCAGTGCCGCCTTTCCCTGCCATGCCCCCATGACTAAACATATGGATAGTGGTCTGATTCATCACATTGAAGGCTCGCTGAATGGACCCCTGGGCAAGTATGCTTCCCAGGGCAAAATGGACGGTTTAGCTGTTTTGCGATCCCATGGAGGTCGCTGGCAGTCGATTCAGGATGGTGACGTACATATTGATATCGCTGTACTTGCCGCACCAACAGCTGATCCCATGGGAAACGCCACTGGAGACCGGGGACCCTCCGCTTGTGGACTTTTAGGCTTTGGTCTGGCTGATTCCATGTATGCAGACAAGGTGATTATTGTGACTGATAACCTTGTGCCCTTCCCCTGTTATCCCTGGCAAATTCAAGGACAGAATGTGGATTATGTCGTTGTTCTGGATAAGGTTGGAGAACCGGAAAAGATTGTTTCAGGTACCACTCAACTGACCAAATCGCCTGATCGTCTATACATTGCTGAGCTCACCGCAAAATTTGTTCAGGCAGCTGGAATTATGCAGGACGGATTCAGTTTTCAAGCTGGCGCAGGAGGGACTGCCCTGGCTTTCGCCATCTACCTAAAGGAGATGATGATAGAAGCCGGTGTTAAGGCACGTTTCGTTCGCGGTGGATCCACCAAATACCTCGTAGAAATGCTGGAAAAAGGGCTCACTGACTATATCCTGGATGGACAGACCTTTGACCTTGAGGGCGTGAGATCTATGCGTGAAAATGAAGGTCATGTGAATACCTCACCTTTCACCAGTTATAACTGGCATGGGAAGGGCAACTTTGCCTCATTGCTGGACGCTGTTGTTTTAGGTGCTACTGAAGTGGATGTGAATTTTAATGCTAATGTAGTAACACATTCTGATGGACAGATGCTCCATGGAATTGGTGGGTGGCAGAATTGTCTGTTTAGCAAATGCACCATTTTACCTATACCGGCTTTCCGTGACCGTATCCCTGTTATTGTGGATGAAGTAACTACGCTGGTGGGTCCAGGAGAGCTGGTTGATGTGATTGTCACTGAACGTGGGATTGCCATCAACCCCTTGCGAACAGATTTAATTGAGGCAACCAAGAATAGCGGCTTGCCTATTCGTACCATCCAGGAGCTCAAGGCTGAAATTGATGATCTGATTGGTGGCACACCCCAGAAGCCAAAACTCACAGATGAACCAATTGGTGTGGTGAAGTGGGTGGATGGGACAGTGATGGATACGATATTTAGAATTGAAAATTGAAACGCGGTCATCTAATCAGACCTATCGAGTTCGTCACCCCGAGCGGAGTCGAGGCGTATTATACCTGATTGTGGGATGAAAAGTCATTGGGATAAGAAGGAAGAGCTGATTAAAAGTTAATGGAGTAGACCCTTCGACTCCGCTCAGGGTGACACAAAAGGGACTCTTAAAAGAAATAAGGATATCAGAGGAGATATTAAGCAATGAAGAATGAAGTAATAAAAATTTGGCCTGAGATCGAGTGGATCAAAGATGACGACTTACGTGAGAAAACCCTCAATGCCTGGGTCTGGGCCATTGAACATAGCGTGCTTTCGCCTGAAGATCTTGAAGTTATTCCCTTTAGTTTATTGATTAAGGATGTGAATGTATCGTTTATGAATCACAAGAGGACCTGTGTCCAACTCGCCGTGGATATTGCCAAGCGAATGCAGGAAAATTTCGGTGATTCCATGATAATCGATATGGACATATTAATTTCCGGAGCCATTCTGATTGACATTGGCAAACTACTTGAGTATGAGATGCAAGACGGTAAACTGGGTACCAGCTCCATGGGCAAAATTGTACGCCACCCCTTCAGCGGTGCATCAATTGCTTTTCAGTTTGAATTGCCAGCTGAGGTTCAGCATATTATAGCTACCCACTCCAAAGAAGGAGACTTGGGGATGAGAACTGTTGAATCAATTATTGTTCACCACGCAGACTTTGTTTCATTCGAACCCTTCAAGGCATAGTTCGACAACAAGCTTACCATCTCATAAGAAGTTGAAAAACATAGATACAGATCGATCACAGATATTTAGCGAAAGGACGACTTTTATGGTCAGAACTATAGTATTATTCCTAATAAGCACGAGTCTTATAATGGCTCAAATCCAGGTACTTCAACCTTCAGTAGCAGCCACAGATGATCCTCTGGCCGTTCGCTACAACCCAGCCGGTCTGGGCTTCAATAACCACACCGAGAGCATGCTGATGACTCATTTAGACGGATCCGTTTTCACTAAGGATTTCGCCTACTTCAGTCAATCAAAAACCACCGGCTTTGGCTATCAGTGGGATGTTGGTTCTGCTACAAACATTT